>Ga0268276_1000202_pt1 | contig 71644 bp, 59 predicted proteins | sample saktaG_4_FD_190145 | JGI IMG/M metagenome (GOLD analysis project Ga0268276, IMG submission 190145) | Saline water microbial communities from Sakinaw Lake, British Columbia, Canada - sak_2010_1_5_45m | ecosystem: Environmental > Aquatic > Non-marine Saline and Alkaline > Saline ... | reverse complement strand
ATAGGCCGTCAGCGGCCCATGCGCAAAGGCCGCATCGTTGCGCAAGCGCTGCTGCAGCGCGGTCGTGGTGCGCTCGCCCGTCTCGGTGACGCCATACACAATCATCAGCGCTGAGACGACCGCTTCCTTGGCTACGATGCCGGTGGTCAGCCCGACGCCGATTTTCCAGTCGAAGCCCAGCGGCCGCAACACGGGCTCAATTGCACGCCCGAAACGGTCGGCGTAGCTGTGCGCGACGGCGGTGTTCGGCCCGCCGGCCTGCGGCGTCGCGCGCGGAAACGTGCACAAGAACCACATCACCAGTGCGGCGCACAACAGCAACGTGCCGGCTTTGCGCACATACATCCAGGCGCGTGTCCACATCAGCATCAAGACACTGTGCCCGGTCGGCAGGCGATACGGCGGCAGCTCCATCAGCAGCGGCGTAAAATCCTTGCGGTACAGGAGTCGGCCCAGGATATTTGCGGCGACAATGGCAATGAGAATGCCCAGCAGATAAATGGAAAGCAACACGGTGGCCTGCCAGCGCGGGGCGAAAAAAGCGCCGATGAACAGGGCATAGACCGGCAGGCGCGCGCCGCAGGACATAAACGGCACAATCAGGGCCGTCAGCAGCCGGTCGCGCTTCGAGTCCAGCATGCGCGTCGCCATGATCGCCGGCACCGTGCAGCCAAACCCAATCAGCATCGGGATGAACGACTTGCCGTGCAGGCCCAGCCGGTGCATGATCCCGTCCATGACAAAGGCCGCGCGCGCCATGTAGCCGCTGTCTTCCAAGAAGCCGATCGCCAGGAACAGCAGCACGATATTCGGCAGAAACATGATCACGCCGCCCACGCCGGCGATGATGCCATTCACCACGAGATCCCGCGCCAAGCCGGCCGGCAGCAGGTGGCCGGCCAGCGCGCTGAGCTGGGCCAGCGCCAGCTCGATCACGGCGATGCACGGCGCGCTGAGCGTGAAGACCAGTTCGAAGACCAGCCACATGCAGGCCCCGAAAATGAGCAGACCCAGCACGGGATGCGTCAGGTAATTGTCGAGTTTCTCGGTCAAGTCGAAGCGCAGCTGCGGCGTCTGCGTCACGCATGAGCGGACACAGCCGTTGGCAAAGCCATACCAGCGGCCGGCCAGATAGTTGTCCATCGTATCGCGGGCGGCGCGCTCGATGCCGGCGCGGTGGGCATGGGCAAACGGCAGCAGATTCGCGTCAGCCGTGCATACCGGCCGGCCAAGCAGCAGCAAGACCGCGCGCATCCGCGCCGGCACGGGCGTGACGGCCGCCGGCAGCGCCACAATCAACTGCTCCAGCGCATTTTCCACGCTGGTCCCGTAGTCAATCCGCACATGACTGCCGTGCGGCGCGCGTGCCAGATGTTCGAGCGCGCCCAGCAACTCACGCGTGCCGTGATTGCGGCGCGCCACCAGCGCCACCACCGGCACGCCCAGCATCTCGCTCAGGGCGCGCGTGTCGATCCGCACGCCGTGCTGCGCCGCCTCGTCCATCATGTTGAGCGCCAGAATCATCGGCAGGCCCAACTCGATGATCTGCGCCGTCAAGAACAAATGCCGCTCGAGATTTGAACTGTCGACAATGTTGATGATCAGGTCGGGCGGCTCGCGCGTCAGATGACGCTCGACCACGTCTTCCTCAAGCGAGTACGAACTCATGCTGTACGTGCCCGGCAGGTCTACAACCTCGTACGCCCGCCCACCATGGCGGAACACACCAGTCTTGCGCTCGACCGTGACGCCCGGCCAGTTGCCGACGTGCTGATGCGCGCCCGTCAGATTGTTGAACAGACAGGTCTTGCCGCAGTTGGGATTGCCGACAATGGCAACGCGCGTGATCGGCGCCTCAGCCATGCGCCTCCGGCACGGCAATGTGCAGCGCGGTTGCCAGGCCGCGCCCGATCGCCACGCGCGCATGGCCGACTTTCAGCATGACTGGCGCCGCCCCACTGTTCTGCAGCACTAGTATCTCACTGCCAACGCGCACACCCATGGCCGCCAGCCGCGCGGTCTTGCCGTGTCCGCCGGCGATCCGTTTCAACACGCCGCAATCGCCTTTGTGCAGCAAGGTGAGCGGCACGGTGTGATCGCGTTCGAGCTCGTCGGCCGCGGCGTGTTCGAGAAAATCGCGCAGGCGCGCCATGGTCTCGGGATGGAGGATGTGTTCCACTTTGCAGGCATCGGTCTCGGCAATCTCCGGCGTGACCCGTAAAATGTCGGCAAAGAAACGGCGCAAGATGGTGTGGCGCGCATGCACATCCTGCGCGGCCTGCAGCCCGCGCGCGGTCAACTGCACCCGTTCGCGCGGCGCATGCGTCACCAGCTCCATGGCGCGCAGGCGGGTGATCATCTCGACCACGCTGGGCGGCTTGACGTCCAGCGCCGCGGCTACTTCGCTGACTTGCGCGCCGTCGGGATGTTCGGCCGACAGGCGCAAGATGGTCTCGAGGTAATCCTCCTGCGTGGTGCTGGGGGGCGTAGTCGTCGCGGTCATTGGGTCACGGTTGTTAGGTTACCCTAATTAGGTCACCCTAAGTATAACACGCGTGGCCGCGCCTGTCAAGCGCTGCGCCGCGATTACCGGCCGCGATGAAGACCATGGATCATGCGGGATGCGGGAAGAATGAAAGAAGAGATGTGTGCTAGTGGAGCCATGGGTGCATGCCCCACCAGTACGTCGGGTGCCCCCTACAACCTCACCGTGCCACCGATTGCCGACCACCGCGAAAGCGGAAGCGGCGCTAGGCCGAAGTGTGCACTGCAATATATCCAGATTCTGGGATGGCGGATGTGGCCCGCCACCACGCCGTTCTCCAGCAGCGCCAGAAACGTCGTCCGGATAACATCATCACGGCCTTCACTTGCTCTGCTGCAGAAACCACGGGTAGAGTTCGGGCTGGCTGTAGGCCTTGGTCCAGGCGTCATGGCCGGTCTTTTCATAGCGCGTGAAGCGCACGTTGCCGCCCGCCTTTTGCAGCGCTGTTACCATGTCCTCGGATTTCTGGATCGGCACGACGGTGTCATCCGTCCCATGAAACACCCAGACCGGAATATGCCGCACTGCCGCCACCTTGGCCGGATTGCCACCGCCGCAGACTGGCGCAATGGCGGCAAACAATTTGGGATATGTAATGGCCATGTTCCACGTGCCGAACCCACCCATACTTAACCCCGTCAGATACAGCCGGTTGGTGTCAACCCGGTACGTTTTTGTGATTTCCTGCACCAACGCGTACAAGGCATCGGTGTCCCACCCTTGTTCCTCGGGACATTGCGGTGACACCACGATGAACGGAAAGTTCGTCTCCGTCTCCACCAATTTGGGCAAACCGTTGATTTTGACTTTGGACAAATCCGTGCCGCGCTCGCCCGAGCCGTGCAGGAACAGAATCATCGGCCAGTGCCGATTGGTCGTCGCGGCATAGGCGCGCGGCAGAAACAGGAGATAGCCCATGTCAAGGGGTTTCTGGATTGTGATGGACAGGTGCTGCTCACTCTGTGCGCCGCAACAGACGCCGAGGGACAAGATCAACCAGAACGGGACTAACAGTGCGGTGGCTTTCATTTCTCCTCGTGGGGTGGTCTGTGAGCATGGCGGCGCGTGCGTGCCAGCAGGGTGCAGCAAGCATAGCATAACCGACGGCGCAGCGCAAGACAGCAACACACCGCACACAATGTTTCTGAATAGTGTATAATAGAAATAGCGACCTATGATAACTGCGAACCCGGTACCATTCTTCACGGCGCTGCTTGTCAGCGCCGTGCTTATCACCACGCCCGCCGCCCAGGCGGCATCTGCGCGCGTGGCCGTGCGGGTCGAGAACACACTCGGCCAGCCGATCACCGGCGCGCTGATCTGGGTCAATGTGGACGCGCCATCGAACGCGTATGCCGACGCCAGCGGGGCGGCGGTGGTCACGCTTACCGCCGGCACGAATTATCTGATGGTGGCGCGCCATCCCAATTTCGGGCGTGCGCCGGCGCTGTTTCCCTTCATTGCGCAGGATACTAATATCACCATTACGCTGCCGCCGCGGACGTCGCTGCGGATTGCCTCGTACAACATGTATGGCATGAGTGCATGGACCGACGCCAAAGTGCAGGCGCTGGCGCGCATGTTGTGGACCGTCCAGCCGGATATTGTGCTCGCCCAAGAGACGCGCACGACAACCCTCGCGCTGAGTGTGTTCCAGCCCCGCTATTTATTCGGGTACACCAATGCCCAATCCACCAGTTGGGGCGACATCCGCAATGCGGTCGTGTCACTCTTTCCGTTGATGAATGTCTTCAGCGCTGGGACGGCCGTGATGACGCGCGACTTGTTCGGCGCCGAGACCATCCTGCCGGGCGTGGGCAACACGACCATCATGAGCGTGCACTATAAAGCCCTCAAGGGCACATCAGAAGCGGCGACGCGCGACGACGAAGCGCGCTTCACGGCCAGCTACTGCTCAAACCTCAATGCCCAGGCGAAGCTATACCTGCTGGGCGGCGACATGAACGACGATGTCAGCGATCCGACCTGGCTCTCGCATGTGCATCAGATTCTGACCAATTACAACAGCGGCCTGAAGCGCGTCGAACCGCGCGATGACACCGGCGTTGCCGCCACCTATGTCACGGCCATCTACACCAGCCGCTTGGATTACATCTATGTCGGGCAGGCGTTTCTGCCGTATGTGCAGGCCGCCCGCGTGGTGCGCACGGCCACGATGACGAATCTTCCGGTCTGGCTGCGCACGACCAGCAGCAGTTTGGCATCCGATCACTCCATGATTTACGCCGACATCACGCTAGTGCCCGAGCCGGCCTGCGGCGTGTTGCTGCTGGCACTGCTGCTCCGGCGGCGGCGCCGCGCGCGCATGCCGTCCGCGCACTAATGGCAGCAGCAATCCTTTGCCTCTGGTCAGTGTCCACCGTCATCGTAGTCCACAGATTCTGCGAACCGCCAGTCTCCGCGGGGCTGTCACCGCGTCTCCACGGGGCGCTTGACACCGGGCTACGTTTTTGCTATAGTAGTTGAATGTGCAACCGGTTGCCGTTCATAACAGAATCTGCATAGTAATTCAAAACCCTGTGGAGGGGAAAATGAAAAAAACACTCTGCCTTGCAGCACTTGCAGCTTTGATAACCAGCAGCGCCTGGGCAAGCACTATCGCCTATGTGGAGGGCGGCACGACGCTCGACCCCATCGGCGGGTTTCAGATTGCGGCCATGAACTTCACCGTGAAAAACGCGATCATCGTGACGCACCTCGGCTTCTGTGGGCTATCGCTTGGCGGGGGTGATACGCCGAATGTCTACCTTCATAATGTAGATGAGAGCACGACCATTGCGACGGCTAGTTGGGCGGGGGGCGAGGCGCAATCTGGCATATGGACGTACAAAGAATGCAGTAACGTCACGCTGTATCCCGGCACAAACTACCAGGTCAGCGCGCCCCTCTGGTGGAGAACCGTGTACTCAAATGATGAAAACTTCGCCTTCGGCAGCAGTATCAACACGAATGTGACGTGGTACCGCCAAGACGGCGCCAGCGGCTGGTTTGACGGCAGTATTGCAGCGACCGTGACGCTGAATCCGAATACCGCGATGAACTTCCAGTATGTACCCGAGCCGGGGATGTGCATGGCGCTGGCAGCCATGAGCGTATTCGGGTTGCGGCGGCTTGCCCGCCGCGCATAACGCGCTCGCTCCGCTCGCGAGCCTGAACGCCCCGTGATCGCGCGGGTTGTGCTGTAGTGCTCTGCGCCGCGCGCGCTGCGCGCCGGCACTGACCGTTCGCACAATCTTTCACGACAAAGGTCATTGGCCAATCCCACCACTTTCGGGACTGACCAATGACCTTTTAAATGCGGGAGCGACTTCCATGTCGCGATGCTGACCGAGTCGCGATCCATCCCGCCTTTCAAAGATTGGTTCCGGCGACTTGGTCAGCGGGACGAGTTGGCTGGTTCTTCGTGGCGAACATTACTGTGGCGGATCCGGGCAGTAATGAAGGTCGAACCTCCCTCCACCATCAACGGCACCCACATCGCGCCGATAGGCAGTGCTGCTCGACATCCGCGCAGTAGCTGCGCGCGGTGGCGCGGCTGGCTGGTGCTGCCGCTACGTTACTAATGAATGCGCTTGCTAGGTGTCATGCCAATTGTAGCCGCGGGCGCCTGCTTGGAGCTGCTTGGAGTCCCGCCAACGGCGTGGATCCCGTCAACGGCGCGGATGACCGCGGCTGCAGAAGCCGCCCTCACCGCGGGCGGCTACAAGTACACTGCAACATAGAAAGCGCTCTCATTAGTATCTGCGCCGCCACGCCAGCGCCCAGCCCACCAGCAGACCCAGCCCGAGGCCCGTTTCCGGAATCACCACGGTCAACGCGGCATCGTCAAAAAACGCCTGGCCCTGGAAATATGTCCAATCCGGCCCGCTGGCCGCCTGCAGCACAAGATCGACACTGGTCAGATCGAGCGGCAGGTGTTCCGCAACCACGTCGGCGTGAAGCCAGGTTCCTCTGGCCGAGCCAGCGGTGATGAAATTGGTGGTAGCCAACGTCCCGCCGCCGGTTTCTGCCAAGGATAGCACGGCGCCGTTCCAACCGCCCGAAATCACGGCCGTGCCCAGAATCATGCCCCAGATTGAGGCGGTCACGCTGTTACCGGCCAGGTCGCCACTGACAAACGTCTGGCGCACGCCGCCCCATTCGCCCCAGCCGTTGCAGACTACCGCGCCCGTGCCGGAGTGCACATTCGGCAGGCCAACCCACCATGCCCGCTGAATGCGCGTCCATTGCTTGGGAAAATCGCCTTCCGGGGTGCCGCTGTAAGATTCGAAGCCGGGATTGAGCAGCGCGACCGAGGGCGCGCCCAGATAGCCGAAGGCACTGCTGCTGAAGCCGCTCCAGCCGTTACTGTTACCGGCTTTCACCCAATAGTAATTCGTCTGCCCGACGGCCACGCTCAGATCATCATAGGCCTGGGCGCCGGTCGTCGCGAGGTTGGTGGCGCCGGCGCTGCTGTCTTGCGCAGCGCGATACACCGCGTAGGTGCTGGCATTGGCGCTGGCGCTCCAGGTCACCCGCACTTTGTCGCCATACGCGCCGTGGGTCGCCGCGATACTGCTGGGTGCGGATGGCACATTGGTGGTCTGTGCTTCCAGCACGGCGTCATCGAAGAACACCGGACCTTGGAAGTCGGACCAATTCGGCACGCTGGCCGCCTGCACCATCACATCAATGCTATGCGTGTCGGCGGGCAATTCGGCAATGATGGTGCCCTGCACCCAGACGCCCGTCGGCGAGCCGGCCGTGATGAAGTTGGTCGTCGCCAGCACGGGCGGAAAATCCGTTTCGTACAAGGACAGAATCGCGCCGTTCCAGCCGCCCGAAATGATGGCCGTGGCCGGGATCATGGCCCACACCGACGCCGTGACGGTCTGCCCGCCCAGCATGACATTCTCGTAGGTTTGGCGGGCGGCGCCCCATTCGCCCCAGCCGTTGCACTGGATCGCACCGGTGCCGGAGTGCACATACTGCGGCTCGAGCAGGCCGTTCACCTGATAGGCACTCTGCATATTGGTCCAGCCCGCGGCAAAGCCGCCGGCGACCAGCTCAAAGCCGGGATTCTGGAGCACGTTCGCCGCGTGCACGCGGGCGGCGCACAGGAGCGCCAGCAGGCTACCCAAAACGAGGTAACGGAGTGTTGTCTTCATAGCTACTTTCCATGCTGCTAGTAAAATAAAAGTGAACGTCTATGATGCGCAGCGGGCGCGGGCGCCGCCGTTATTTCAAGCATTTGACCCGCAGGGCGGCAAGGATGCCCGGCACGATGATGCTGCCCAGTGGCAGCAGGCTTGTTTCCGGGATTGGCACATCCAGCGCGGCATCATCAAAATATACCAAGCCTTCCGCCCCGCCCTGCAGTTGCAGAACGAAATCAACACTGGCCACCTGCGCCGGCAGCGTCGTCACGATCGTCGCCTTGACCCATTGGCCGGACGGCGTCGTGTGAGTGATGAATAGCGTGCTGCCATACAGGGTGGCGGGCTGATCGCTATCCCGCAGCAGCAACGCGCCGCCTGTGCCAACCGTGGTGAAGCCCGGCGTCAAGCCCCACACAGACGCAGTCACCGCGGCACCACCCAGCAAACTACTGGCGTAGGTTTGCACCAGCGTGTTCCATTCATTCCAGCCGGGAAACATAACCGAACGCGCGCCGCTGTGGGCATAGTTGCCGGAGAGCCAGATGTTGCCGGCGCCGGTGCTGTTCCAAATCCAATCGGCCGGCTTGCCGGCCGTGCCGCTCTCCAACTCGAAGCCGCCGTTTAGCAACCCGGTGCTGATTGAGCCGGCGTAGCCATCACTACCGGCGCTGCAGCTGCTCCAGCCAAACGCATTCGAGGCCTTGAGCCAATAATAATACACCTTCCCCGGCACGACGTTGGTGTCGTCAAAGAGCAACACCGCCAGCGGCGGCGACAGCGCGCTTGCCGCACTGCTGGTGGGCTGTGCGCTACGATACACTTGGTAGCCGTCCGCGCCGACACTGGCCGACCAAGCCACCCGGACGCGATCCACATAGGTGCCGTCACTGGCCATCACGCTAGCTGGCGGCGCCGGTGCGTTGGTCATCTGTTGGAACACGGACAGGCTGTCCAACACAAGGCTGCCCGCCAGGTTGGTCGTCGGGCTCAGCGTCAGGTGCACGGTCAGGAGCGCGGCCCCGGTCACGAGTTGCGGATCATACGCCCAAGTCAATTGCCGCCAGTTGTTGTCGGCCGGCAGCGGCTGGGGACCGAGTTGATACCAGGAAGTGACGCTATTCTCAAACGCGAGGCCGAGCGCGAGTGCCGGCGCGTTGGTCGGCACGCGCGCCCACATACTGACGCGATTCGCCTGGCCCCACGGCGCATCCTCGCGCGCGCTGGTTTTCAGCGCAGCCCGAAGCAGGCTGCTGGTGCTGCCGGCATACTCGATCTGCAGCGCGCCGCCACCCCGCTGGGCATTGGTCGTCACGCTCAGCCCGCACAGCGCAGCATTGGCTTGCCAGTCATTCAGCCAGCCATTCCAGCCATAGACAAAGCCGCCCGCATCGCCCGCGTTCAGGCAATAGCGCGCGCCGTCGCTGACTTGCTGCAAGAAGGCATGGTAATTCGTGCGCACCGCGTTGTTGGCACTCACCCGCCAATCCGTCAAGACCGTACCGGTGCCGTGATCTTCATTCTTCAGGATGTCGAACCAGCCGATCGCCTTGATCCACGGATAGCGAATCGGCAGACTCTCCGCCGCCGGCGTCGTCGCGCCGACATGGTACAGTTGATTGATCCAGCCGCCCTTGACGGCCGCGTCACTCGCGCCGCCCCACACGGCCACATACGCCGCGCTGGTCTCCGGAATCATCAACGGCTTGGCTTTGTTCTTCGCAAAGCGCAGGTAGAAATTCTTGGCCGCCACATTAAAGCCGGACAGCAGCATGGTCACTTTGCGATCATAAGGGATGCTGTTGTTGCCATCCGGCGGACTTTCATTGTCGCTGTGATACACCGAGCTGCCCACCCAATCCACCACATCGTCACCGGGATAATACGGCCCATACGGATCGTCGGCATCGGTCAAGACGCCATCGCCGCTGGTGTCCATGGCCGCGAAATCGGCGGCCGTGCCATGATACTGGCTGGCCAAATAGCCGGCCAGATCTTTATTATAATAGGCAAACGGATAGCCTTGATAATTGGCCACTGCCCAGACCATCGCGGCGCGCGGGCCCAGCGCGTGGATGGCGTTGGCCACGCGCGTGAAGGCGTTGGTGTAGCGCACCGGCTGGCCGCCATACGGGTACCACGAGCCATTCATTTCATGCGCAAAGCGCACGAAGACCGACACGTCGCGCAGCGTGATGTACTCGTGCAGCTTGGCGGCGAAGGTGGCGATGTCGGCAGCACTGATGCTGTCAGGATTGCTCCACGGCATCGGCGTGACCACCAACGCACCCTGCACCGCGGCAATCTGCGCCACGGTCGCATCCAGGTCGTTGTAATTCGGCGGCCAGCCGGTGAAGACCACGAAGAAGGCGTGATCCACCCGCGTCGTCGCATTGAACGCCGCCGGCGAGAGCGCGCCCAAATTGACGCCGGTCAAGATGCCGCGCGCCGGTTCAAGCCGCGCGGCGTGGGCGGAGAGCGTAACCAACCCCACTAGTATCAAGAATTTTTGCATGGGCTATTTCACCGTGCCGACGGAGGCGCGTTCCACCAGGCGCACCGGCACGACCATGCGTACCACCGGCGCGCCGTGGCGCATCATTTCCAGAATGTGTTGGATGGCCACCCGCACCATTTCTGCAATCGGTTGTGCGATCGTGGTCAATTGCGGCGTGGTGTACCGGGCCACCAAAAAATCGTCAAAGCCAATCACGGAGATATCGCGTGGGCAGCGCAGCCCGCGTTCGTGGAAGGCGCGCAAGGCACCGCTGGCAATGTCGTCATTGGCGCAAAAGACGGCGGTTGGCCGTTGCGTGCGTGCGCACAAAACCTGGGCGGCGTCAAACCCCTGTCTTGCGCCATAGAGGCAGGGAATGAACCACGCCGCGCGCACCGGCAGCCCGGCCGCCCGCAGCGCAGTGCGATAGCCGTGTTGCCGGTCGAGCGCGTTCTTCGAGTCGGGCGGCCCAGCCAGCATGCCCAGGCGCGTGTGGCCGCGCGCGATGAAATACTCGGCCGCCAGGCGCCCGCCTTGCACGTTGTCGGCATCGACACTCGCCAGTGCGGGATCCTCATAGCTGTTGAACAGAATTGCCGGCAGCTCCTTGGCCTGGCGCGAGATTTTGAAGTGATCCGCGGTCGGGAGCCCCACCGCGATAATCCCATCCGCCGACAGCCTTTGATGCAGGCGCGCCAGTTCTTCACTGCCCTCCGCCACCGACAGAGCATGCACTTTCAAGTCCACGCGCGAGGCCGCCAGGTGGTGCACGCTGTCCATCACCACCCGGCTGTAATACTCGTTCTCCATGAAGTGCGTATTGGCCGGCAGGACGATCGCAATCGTGTCCGTCCCGCCGCGGCTGAGCGCGCGCGCAATCCGGTTGGGATGATAGCCCAACTGCGCGGCAATCTGGGCGATATGCTTGCGGGTCTGGTCGCTGATACGGTGCTGGCGGGCCGGGTCCAAGGCGCGCGACACGGTCGAAGCCGCCAGGTGCGCCGCCCGGGCTATGTCATAAATCGTCGCTTTTTTGGTCGTCGGCGTCATGGGTGCATGGTCAATCAACTTACGTAGCGCTTCCGAGTGTGCAACCGGTGGCACACTCCAACCCATTATATCATTTCCGCAACCGCTTGTAAAGCGCAGCTGCGCGGGGCGGAAATGCCGCTCTACAATCGACATCTCTGGAGCCCGCCGCGGGCCCGCCGCTGACGGGACCGTGGGTGAATGAGATTGAATTATAACCAGCCCATCACTTGTTGCGCACCGCTGCTCCACGGCAACTTCTATGCCGTGCACCCGACCGCACGGGCGCTTTGACACCTGCGGCGCGTTGTGCTATAATTCTCCTACCTATTATGGATACCATCTTCCTTGAGCGTTGGGCGCGGCTGCTGGTCCAGTATGCCATCAGCGTGCGCAAAGACCGCATCGTCAAAGTGCGCGGCACCGTCGAGGCGCGCGCGCTGATTCATGCCGTCTATCGCGAGCTGCTGCGCGCCGGCGCGCATCCGCGCGTCACCGTCAGCCTGCCTGAACTGACCCACACATTTTATGCCCTGGCCGCTGATGAACAGCTCGCATATTGCTCGCCGCTCGACGTGCAGGAGGCCGACGCGCTGGATGGGATTATCACCATTCGGGCCGATGCCAGCACGCGTGAACTCAGCCAGGTTCCGCCGCACAAACAGGTCTTGACCCAGAAGGCCGCACTGCCGCTCGCCGAACGCATTATTGCCAAAGATAACTGGACGCTGACGCTCTTTCCGACCAGCGCCTACGCCCAGGACGCCGACATGGCCCTGGCCGATTTTGAGTCCTTTGTCATCCACGCCATGCACTTGGATGACGACGATCCGGTCGCCTTCTGGAAACAGCAGAGCCGCCGCCAAAGCAAACTTGCGCGGCGCCTCAACAACACGAAAACCGTGCGCATCACCACGCCCGACACCGAGCTGACGTTGTCCATTGCCGGCCGCACGCCGCTCAACGACGATGGCCACCGCAACATGCCTGGCGGCGAAGTCTTCACCGCCCCGCTCGAGGATAGTGCCGAGGGCCACATCCGCTATTCGTTCCCGGTGGTCGCCTTCGGCCGCGAGATCAGCGGCATTTATCTCGAGTTCAAACGGGGCAAGGTTGTCAAAGCGTGTGCGGAGAAAAACCAAGATTTCCTGCGGACGATGCTCGACAGTGACCCCGGCGCGCGCCGCCTCGGCGAGCTTGGCATCGGCATGAACTACGGCATCACCCGTTTTGTCCGCGCAATCCTCTTTGACGAGAAAATCGGCGGCACGGTCCATCTGGCCCTCGGCCGCAGCTATCCGCAGTGCGGCGGCGTCAACAAGTCCGCGCTGCATTGGGACATGATCAAGGACCTGCGCACGGGCGGCACCCTCGCGTTTGACGGCGTCGTCGTGCAAAAGGACGGGAAGTTCGTGCTATGAGAGCGCTGGTGCAACGTGTCCTGCACGCCTCCGTTGCGGTGCGCGATGACGTGGTCGGCGCGATTGGGCGCGGCCTGCTGGTCTTCGCCGGCTTTGGCCATGACGACGGCGCACGCGAGCTGGAGTGGATGGCCCGGCGCATCGTCGGGTTGCGCGTCTTTGATGACCCGGCCGGCAAGATGAACCTGGCGGTCAATGAGATTGGTGGCGCAGTGCTGGCGGTGCCGCAGTTCACCTTGTACGGCGATTGCCGCCGCGGCCGGCGCCCGGATTTCATCGCCGCCGCGCCACCCGAGCGCGCCGCCCAGCGCTTTGAACAATTCTGCGCCGCGCTGACTGCCTGCGGCGCGCGCCTTGCCACCGGCGCATTTCGCGAACACATGCAGGTCACCTTGACCAACGACGGCCCGGTCACCCTTTGGCTTGAATGCGCGCCAGCGGCGGCCGTCTAACCTATGCTCATCACCAGCAAGGAAACAACTATGAATGCGCATATGATTATGCTCGCTGTTGCGACCGTGGCGGTCAGCATTGTCATGGCGGCGGGCAGCGACGTCATCACGACCAGGGCCAAGAGCATCTTCGTCGGCACGGTCACCAACCTGACCGAAAAAAGCATCAGCATCATCACCAAAAAAGGCACGATCACGTATCCGTGGGCCGCGCTGAACGAAGCCACCGTCAAGCGCTACAATCCGGCGTTGTACGAAGAGTTGCTTGACCAGAAAAAATTGAAATTCGAGCAAGAAAAGCGCGATAAGGGCTTGGTCAACTACAAGAACAAATGGATGACGCCCAGGCAAAAAGCCGTGGCCGAGAAAAGAGACCAGGGACTGGATTTTTTCGAGGGCGCCTGGCAACCGACCAATGAAATTGCCGCCATCAAATTGCGCCGCGAAATGGAAGCCGCGGGCAAAAAGGAGTACAAGGGCAACTGGTATTCCGACAAAGAAATGGAGGAGGTCAAGGACATGGAAGCCAACAAGGGTCTCAAAAAAGGCATGACCGAGCAGGAAGTCATCGCCAAGTGGGGCCCGCCGCCGGCCAAAAAGGTATCGCCAGAATTCGCCTCGCGCAAGCGCGAAATGTGGTTTTATCAGCGCGAGAAAAGCGGCAAGGAAGACCGACTCGTCTTTGAGAACGGCACCCTCCGCGAAGTGCTGATTGACCAGGACCTCAGTGATCTTTAGTGGTTGTTATGTTTGCACCTTATAACCTTGCTACCCAAGGAACCGCATGTCTCGTCATCCCAGTTTCGGCAAAGTGGGCATTGCCAAGAAGCGCAATGTGCTCAAGCGCTTTCAACGCATTGAAGTCTTGAAGAAAAGCGGGCGCGTCAAAGACGACAGTTCGCCGTTCGGCCTGCCCAAGACCAAGCCGCCCGTCTGACCCGTGGCGTGCGCGCGGCGTATTGTTGTTTGATCGCTCCCGCGCGGGGCGATCTCATTTTATTTGAAGAGGCACCATGAGAATTCCGGTCATTGCCGGCAACTGGAAAATGCACAAGACGGTTGCCGAGGCGCTTGCGTTTGCCAATGAACTCAAGGCCCGCCTGGCGGGCGTGACCGGCGTCGTGCCGGTCGTCTGCCCGCCGTTCCTGGCGGTGCAGCCGGTCGCGCAGGCCCTGCGCGGCAGTGCCATTGGCGTCGGCGCCCAAAATTGTTTCTGGGAGACCAGCGGCGCCTTCACCGGCGAAGTCAGCCCGGACATGATCAAAGAAGCCGGCGCGACCTATGTTATCATTGGCCACAGCGAACGCCGGCAGTTCTTCCATGAGACCAACGCAACGGTCAACAAGAAAGTCAAGAAAGCACTGGCGGTCGGCCTGACGCCGATTGTCTGCGTCGGCGAGACCCTGGCCGAGCGCGAGGCCGAGGTCACCGATCAGGTGGTCAATGATCATATTACCAACGGTCTCGCCGGCGTGTCGGCCGAGGAGATGGCGCGCACGATTGTCGCCTACGAGCCCGTCTGGGCAATCGGCACCGGCAAGACGGCCACGCCGCAACAAGCCCAAGCGGTGCATGCGTTCATCCGCGCGCGCCTGGCTGCGCTGTGGAACAAAGCGGTTGCGGATCAGGTCATCCTGCAATATGGCGGCAGCGTCAATCCGGGCAATGTCAAGGAACTGATGGCCCAGCCGGATATTGACGGTGCTCTGGTCGGCGGCGCGGCGCTGAAGGCCGATTCGTTCGAGCAGCTAGTCAAATTTAAGTAAAACAACTTGAAACCTTAAAAGACAATTGGCCAAAAACAAGCGGCTCTGACAATGCGAATGAGTTGATAATTGTGTTTGGAAAGATGAGGTTACAAAAATGACCAGACCAAATGTTATGACAGTATGTGCCGTGCTTTTTCTCCTGCAGTCTTTTTTGTCTGCAGAGCCGACAAGAAACCGTGGCGACAAAAAAAGCGCTTTTGAAGTAAACGGAACAAAAATCGGAGAATCGAAAGAAGAGTCGCAAAGATCCGAGAAGAGCGCAGTAATGAGCACGTATGCTTATGCTAGGAAAGATATCGATTCATACACTATAACTCTTATGCGAAGCTGCATAACAAATTCAATCTTCACACGCCGCGGCACAGGAGCTAGAGGCAAGATGTTTGACATTGTTAATGAGGCAGTGTACAAAACAGTTTATTTTAATGATCAAAACAAAGTCATAGCTGTGCAGATCACATTTGAAAACGTGAACGATAGACGCATCATTGAAATCAAGAAATTACTTGAAGAAAAATACCGTCGAGATGTTCAAACTCAACACAATGTTTACACTTATGATACAGGGCAAAAAATTATGATACGCATGGAAGTCACACCGACGCGATACAAACAGAGTGACAAAAAAGATCCCGATCTGTATCGCGTGGTCAATTTCTACTACCAAGCAGACATGTTGAGTGATTCAATAAACGAATTTAATAAAAAGAACGACATCAAGTTAGATGACATCCTTTAGTGCAATACCAATAAAATCGGCTGCCAGCCGATGTATGAATTGCGCCAGGGGCGCAATGGTATCCGCACTATGAGTGAAGAAATTCTCATTCTCGACTACGGCTCGCAGTACAATCAACTGATCGCGCGGCGCGTGCGCGAGCTGCAGGTCTTCTGCACGATCGAGCCGCCCACGCTGTCCGCCGCCGCCGTCCGCGCGCGCAAACCGCGCGGCATCATCCTGTCGGGCAGCCCGGCCAGTGTCTATGCCCCCGGCGCGCCCGGCATTGATCCGGCAATCTTCCAGCTCGGCATCCCCGTGCTCGGCATTTGCTACGGCATGCAGTTGATGACCCATGTGCTGGGCGGCCAGGTGCGCTCGGCCGGCAAACGCGAATACGGCCGCTGCCCGCTGCTGGTGCGCCGGGCCATGCCGCTGCTGGCCGGCGTGCCGAAACGCTCGGTGGTCTGGATGAGCCATGGCGACAAAGTCATCGCCCTGCCGCCCGGCTTCCGCAATTTCGCCGCATCGGACAACACCGCGTTCTGCGCCATCCAGCACAGCACGGCACCGCTGTACGCCGTGCAATTTCATCCCGAGGTCGAGCATTCCGAATATGGCCGCGTGGTCATCCGCAATTTCGTGCGCGACATCTGCGACTGCACCGGCGACTGGACGATGCAGTCGTTCGTGCGCCAGCAGCTGCGCCAGATTCGCGCGCTGGTCGGCACCCAACGGGTCATCCTGGGCTTGTCGGGCGGCGTGGATTCGTCGGTCGCGGCAATCCTGCTGCACAAAGCGATTGGGCGGCAGCTCACCTGTATTTTTGTGGACAACGGCCTGCTGCGCAAAGACGAAGCACATCAGGTGGTCAAAACCTTTCGCGGGCATTACCACCTCGCCCTGAAGGTCGCGCATGACGCCGACACTTTTTTGCGCGCCTTGCGTGGTGTGATCGACCCGGAGCGTAAGCGCAAGATCATTGGGCGCGAGTTTATCCGCTCGTTCGAGCGCGCCGCCGCGTCGTGCGGCAATGCCGCCTTCCTTGCCCAAGGCACGCTCTATCCCGATGTGATCGAGAGCCGCTCGGCCTTTGGCGGCCCGTCCGCGGTGATCAAATCGCACCACAACGTCGGCGGCCTGCCCAAACGCATGAAACTCAAGCTGATCGAGCCGCTGCGCGAGCTGTTCAAGGACGAAGTCCGCGCCGTCGGACGCACGCTGGGCTTGCCGCCGGTGTTGATCGAGCGCCATCCGTTTCCCGGCCCGGGCTTGGCCGTGCGCGTCCTCGGTGAAATCACCAAGCCGCGCCTCGAGATCCTGCGCGCGGCTGACGCCATCTTCACCAACGCCCTGCGCGACGAGCAACTGTATCACAGTGTCTGGCAGGCCTTCGCCGTCCTGCTGCCGGTGCAAACCGTCGGCGTCATGGGCGACGAACGCACTTATGAAAATGTCATCGCCTTGCGGGCCGTCACCTCGATTGACGGCATGACCGCCGACTGGGCGCGCCTGCCGCATGAGTTCCTCGGCCGGGTCGCCACCCGGATCATCAATGATGTCAAGGGCGTCAACCGCGTGGTCTACGATGTTTCGAGCAAACCGCCCAGCACGATTGAATGGGAATAAAATCCCGCCGGGCAGCCCAGCGGGATTTTATTAATGCAAACTGAAGCCATAGCATGAGCGTAATCCTGATTGATGACCGCGAGCGTGCCAGTGGTATCTGCGCACACTTGGCCGCGTTGCACCAGGCCTACTGTATTCAGCGGCTTGCGGTCGCGGATTACGTCGTCAATTCGACGCTGTATGTCGAGCGCAAAACGGCCACGGATTTCATGGCCAGTCTTGCGGATCAACGTTTGTTTTCACAAGTGGCGCGCATGCGCGCCAACAACCAACGCGCAGTCATGATTGTCGAAGGCGCGCATCTGCCGAATCGGCCCGCGGTTATGGGCGCCCTGTGTTCGCTGGCCACCCAATGGTGCGTGCCGGTGTTGCGCAGCAAGAACCTTGCGCAGACCGCCTGGCTCTTGGCGCGCATGGCGTGCCATGCCACTGCCTATGCCGCGCCGGCCCTGCACGGCGACTATCACCGCAAGCATGGCCGTCAATCGGTCCATCAGAAAATGCTGACATTGATTCCGGGCCTCGGGCCACACAAAGCCCGCGCGTTGACGGGCGCATTGCACACCGTCTATGGCGTTCTGACTGCCGCGCGCGGCGATCTGTTGCGCGTTCCCGGCGTCGGCCCGCGCTTGGCGGATCGAATTCTTTCACTGCGCGCGCCATGACCCACGCCATGGTCTTCACGCACTATTAATAATTTGTTGGCTTGGCAACAAAGTAACATCAACCACAGGAGCGGCAGTATGGTTAAGAAAATATATCTCAGCGGACCGATCATGGACGAACACGAGGGGGTCGCGCGCGAGTGGCGCGAGACTTCCAAGCGGCTGTTGGGCGACAAGTTTTTCCTGCTTGACCCGATGCGCCGCAATTTCAAGGACCGCGAAGTCGACAGCGCCAACGAAATCGTGCGCTTCGATCTGCAGGACGTGGATGACGCCGACCTGTTGCTGGTCAATTACAACAAGCCCAGCATCGGCACCGCCATGGAAATCTTCCATGCCTCGCACAATCTGGGCAAATTCGTGGTGGCCTTCTCGCCCTACACCTTCAAGGACTGCAGCCCGTGGATGGTGAAATATTGCACCAAGATTCTGCTGTCCCTCGAAGACGCCTGCGAGTACATCAAGCGCCACTTCGCCTAAGGAGGAAAATGGTTCGTTGAACCATTTTGTGGTAATATGCTCGACGTGGACGACCGCGAACAACGCAGTGGCATATGCGAGGCACTCGCTGCCTTGGGGGTTGCGTTTGCTGTCCGACGATTGCCACTGGCTGATTATGTGGTTGATGATATGGTGTTTATTGAACGCAAAACGGTGGCGGATTTTCTCGAGAGTATTGCAACTCGGCGGCTGTTTGCGCAGATCGCGCGTCTGCGCGCAGATCATAGACGAAGCGTGCTCGTCATTGAAGGCGCCCATCTGCCCGGCCGACCAAGTGTGCGCGGTGCTTTGTGTGCAATTGCAGTACAATGGCACATGCCCATCTTACGCAGCAACAACGTGCAAGGCACCGCATGGTATATCAGCCGCATAGTCAAGCAGCATGCGGCGACAACGAATGCTGTAGTACCGTATCGTGGCTGGGCGCCCAGAATTCACGCCACTCCGTCGCAGCGTATGCTGATGCAGATCGCCGGCATTGGACCATCTTTGGCGGCCACACTGCTGAACCACGTTGGCAGTGTGCGCGGTGTGTTGTCGGCATCGGAAGAGGACCTACAGCGCGTTCCCGGCATTGGTGCCGCACTCGCCCGACACATCCTGACGCTCGCATGAGCCCCAACCATAAATTCGTTGTCGCAACGAATTTCCTCACCCCACTGGAGATATAAATGAAAGGCATCATCCTCGCCGGCGGCGCCGGCACCCGCCTGCACCCGCTGACCAAGATCACCAGCAAGCAATTGCTGCCGGTCTATGACCGCCCGATGATTTATTATCCGCTGCAAACCCTGCTGGACGCGCACATTCGCGAGATCCTGATCATCGTCGCGCCCGATCGCGCCGGCGATTTCCTGCGCCTGCTTGGCTCCGGCAAGGAATTCGGCGCCAAGTTCACCTACGAAATACAGGACAAACCGGAAGGCCTTGCCCAGGCCTTCTTGCTGGGCAAGACCTTCATTGGCGAGGACAGCGTCACCATGATCCTGGGCGACAATATTTTCCTCGGCAATGAAACGTTTTTGCTGCATGCGGTCCGCACATTCACACAGGGCGCGCGCGTCTTCGCCAAGGATGTGCCCGATCCGGAACGCTTTGGCGTGGTCGAGTTCGACGCCCAGATGCGCGCCAAGTCGATCGAGGAAAAGCCGCTGCGCCCGAAGAGCAAGCATGCCGTCACCGGCCTGTATATTTATGACAATTCAGTCGTGGCGCGGGTCGAACACCAAAAACCGTCCGCGCGCGGCGAGCTCGAAATCACCGACCTCAACAACCGCTATCTCAAAGACAACCAGCTCGACGTCTGCATTTACGACGGCTTTTGGCTGGACACGGGCACGTTTGACGCGCTGCTCGACGCCGGCATTCAAGTGCGCGAGTACCGCACAAGCCCGCGGGCACACGCGGCGTTAAGCACCGAGACCAAGGATAATAAGGACTAGATAAGGAGGCAGACATGGCAACCACCGCAAAATCAAAAACGGTCCCGTTTCGCTTCAAGTTTGTCGAGGCGTTTGTGGACGGGCCGTCCATCACGCCGTATGATCAGTTCAGCACCTTCACTGCCACGGCAAAATGGGTGCGCGTCGAGGTGCGTGACGGCACATGGGTGGCGACGAAAACAATGACGAACACCATCGCCGAGGACATCAACGGCACCATTCGTTGGGGCGATAATGCCATGAAGAAAATCCGGATCACGGCAGGGGCCAACAAGCCAACGCTGCACTGCCATTTCGACAAGCCGAAAACCGCCAGCCATACGTACGTGCTGCTGATCGCGCCGAGTGAAGCCGGCAAAAAACAGACCTACATCAGCCCGGCCGGCTTCGACGGGACGGCGACGTTGGTGCACGGCGTCGCGACACCCGGCAAGCGCGTGACGATCCGCATGTAATTTCCCCGCGGCGGGGAAATTATCAAGTCTACTTGCCGATGCAGAACTGGGCGAAGAGCGCGTCGAGCACCTCCTCGCTCGTGACCGCACCGGTCATCTCGCCGATGGCATCCTGAGCTGCGCGCACATCCTCGACCAGCAATTCGGCCAGGGCCGCCGTGGTTGCGCCGGCGTAGGCGCGTTCGAGCGCCTCAAGCGCACGCGCCAGCAGGTCACGCTGCCGCGCATTGACCATGATGACATGGTCATCCTGCGACCCGCATTGCGCGCGCACCAGCTCGGCCAGCACTGACTCACACGCCGGCATGCCCGCGCCGGTTTTCACGCTGATCGTGATCGTGCGCCACGCGGCTGCAATGGGCGCGCGGGCCGACGCCGGCCAGGGTGCCGCAAGATCTGCTTTGGTCCAAACCCAGACGGCGGGCGTTGCGCCCAGGCAAGCGCGCGCAAAGGCCACGTCATCACGCGCCGGGCGGCGCGTCAGGTCGCACAGCCACAGGACATAATCGCTGTCGGCCAGCATGTGGCGTGCGCGGCGGATGCCCTGCTGCTCGATGGCGCCGCGCGCGCGGCGCATGCCGGCCGTGTCAATCACGCGCACGGGCACGCCGTCACAGGCGATGTCCACCTCGATCGTGTCGCGCGTCGTGCCGGGAATCGGCGTGACCAAGGCGCGCTCCTCGCGCGCCAGCCAATTGAACAAACTCGATTTGCCGGCGTTCGGCCGGCCGGCCAGCGCGACCCGCACGCCATCATGCAAGCGCCGGCCGGTTTCCGCGCCGCGCGCCAAGATGCGCAGCTCATCCACGTGCGTGGCAAGGCGCGCCGCCAGCGCGGCGCGGTCGGCAAACACATCGCCGACATCATCGGCAAACTCGATCGCCGCCTCGAGCTGCACGCGCAGCGTGCGCAAGGACTGATGGATGTGTTGCAGGCGCAGTTTCAATGCGCCGTCCAGTTGGCGCAGCGCCGCGCGGCGGGCGCGGTCGGTCGGCGCGTCAATCAGGTGCAACACCGCCTCGGCTTGGGTCAAATCAATGCGACCATTCAGAAATGCGCGGCGCGTGAACTCGCCCGGCTGGGCCAGGCGCGCGCCCTGCCGCAGCACTGCGTCGAGCACCCGTGCCAGCACGGCCTGCCCGCCGTGGCACGAAAGCTCGACCATCTCTTCAGTTGTGTAGGATTGCGGCGCGTGAAAGACGGTTGCGAGCGCTTCGTCCACAATGTCCATTTCGTCCACAATGCTGCCCAGGACGACGGTCCAGGCGCGCCGCGCGGCCAGTGCCGCACCGCGCCGCGGGCGAAACACCCGATCCGCCACCACCAGTGCGTCGGCGCCCGAAAGGCGCACGATGCCAAGGGCGCCGCGGCCCGGCGGTGTGGCGATTGCCGCGATGCAGTCAGATGCGCAATGTGAAATATGCCGTTCGTCGTTCATCGTTCATTGCTGAGCTCTTGACTACCAACTATGAACTAGTTACTACGAACCATGAACGTGGCGCTAGGCCTTCTTATAATAGTGCAGCAACAGGGTCTGCACGGCACTGAGTAACTGGTTGACAAACCAATAGAGGACCAAGCCGGACGGCATGTTGTAGAAAATCGCCAGAAAGACGACCGGCATCAATAACATCATTTGTTTCTGGGACTTGTCGCCGGTGTGCGGTGTCAGGACTTGCTGCACAATCGTCGCCGCAGTCATCAGCAGCGGCAGGGGATTGATCGTATTGCCTAAAAACGGAATTGAGAAGGACAGGGTATACACCGCATCCGGCATGGTCAGGTCTTTGATGTAATAAAACGACGCGCCCCACAATTCCACCGCGTTATCCAAGGCCGAATACAACGCAAAGAAGACCGGAATTTGCAGGGCAATCGGCAGACAGCCACCCATCGGATTGACGCCGTGCTTGCGATAGAGCAGCATCTGTTCTTGCTGCAACTGGCGTGGGTCACCCTTGTATTTCTCCTGCAGCAGCTTCAATTCCGGCTGGACTTTCTGCATGCGCTGCATCGAAACATAACTCTTGGTCTGCAAGGGCCAGGTCAACACCTTGATGATCAGTGTCACGATGATGATGGCCCAGCCATAGCTGTGGGTGTAGCGGTACAAGCCTTTCAGGCCATACAGTAGAATTGGCTTGGCTAAGAAGGCAAATTTCCCCAGATTCAGCAATTCGAGATACTTGGTGCCGCGGCCGATCTTGGCCGGCAAGGCCTGCAACAGGTTGTACGCTTTCGGCCCGGCATACAGGGTGGCGTGCCAGTGCTGCTCGGCATGCGGCGCGATGACCAACGGTGCGGTCGTGGCCCAGGCTGTTACTTCGCGGGACGTCGGTGTGCCCAACGAACGCGTCGCCACCTGGATAAAGGGCGTCTCCGGCACCAGCACATTGGCGAAATACTTGTTGCGCACGGCCAGCCAGACGGCCGGGCCGGCATGCGTCGTGGTGACATCTTTCTTGTCGGCGCTAATGCGCAGGATGCGCGGCGCGCCCTCCTGCAGCAGTTCGAGATCACAGCCGCGCAGATCTTTGCGGGCATCCACGCCCGGCACCAAGGCAATGCGTCCAAGCCAGAAGGCATTGCTCAACGAAAGGGCCTGCGTGGTCACGTTACTGAACGCAAGCTCGGCCTGCAGCAAGTAATCGTTGGTCAGGGCATAGGTCTTGCGCATGAAGAGCGTGTCACTAACCATGCCGGTGAACGAGACAATCTGCGCCTGCACTTGCTCGAGGCCAAACCAGGCGCGGGCCGGATCAAGGCCAGCCGCGCTGCACATGCGCAGCGGCATCTCCCAGGCATTGCTGGGCGCGAAGGCGGTCGTGAGCGGCCCTTTGCGCACCATCGGCGCGCGCGCCAGCTCGATCCGGTAAATATCACCGCCGAAATCCGTGAAGGTGTAGGTCGCCAGGGCGTTTGACAGACAGACGAAGCGCGGGACAATGCCGGCGGGTGGGGCAGCCTCGGTTGGCGCGGCGCCGCTCTCGGCCAGCATGCTGACTTCCGCTGCGAGCGCGGCGAGGTCGCCCGTGCCGGCGGCGCGCACTTGGGGTGTTGCGGTGCGGGCGACGACGCCGGTCGGCGGCGCCGGCTGGGTGGCGCGCTTCTGCGCTTCTTTCGGCGCGATCACCAGAAAATAGACGGCAAACATCAACCCCAAGATCAGAATGCCGGTCAGTTTGTCACGATCAAGAAACGAATTGGATACAGGTGCCATAGCAATGTACGATTTACAAATTACAGATTACAAATCTCATATTTCAAATCTCAAATCTCAGATTTCAAATTGCAGATTCACGGGACGGGATCATAGCCGCCCGCATGCCACGGATGGCAACGGCAGATACGGCACAGGCCGAGCCAGAGGCCTTTCCAGAGGCCATGCTTGCGCAGTGCCTCCACGGTGTAGTGCGAGCAGGACGGTTCGAAGCGGCAGGCCCGCGGCAGGACCGGCGCCACGATCAATTGATACGCGCGAATCGCCGCACAGGCGAGCCATGCCGGCCAATGCCGACATTGCCAAAGGAGCGCCGGCAGTGTCTGGCGGACATTGCCGCTCATGGGTGCGCTTCCTCGCGGACCAGCCGGGCCGCCTGACACAACGCCATGAATTCGGCACACAAGGCCGGCCAGGGCGCGTGCAACGCGCCGCTGCGGGCCTGCAGCACCAGCCAGAGATCGGGCCGCAAGCAGGCCCGATTCAGACGCGCGACTTCGCGCAAGCGACGCTTGACGCGATTGCGATCGACGGCCTGGTGAAACTCTTTTTTGCGGGCCACGGCGGCCACGCGCTGGCCGTCCTCGCCGCGCGCGCGCTCCGGGTGATAGACGATCATGCTCATAAAGGTGCCATGCTGCCGGCGGCCGGCGGCAAAGATGCGCAGGAAGTCACGACGGCGACGCAACAAGACATGCCGCGGCAAGTGCTGGTCGGCTGGTTGCCCGGCTGCCTGGCCTGCCCCGCCAACGTCGCCGGCATCGTTCAAATGCTGACGCGCTTGCGCCCTTTTGCGCGCCGGGCACTCAAGACCGCGCGCCCGCCGCGTGTGCTCATCCGCTCGCGGAAACCGTGCGTGCGCTTGCGGCAGAGATTCGAAGGTTGATAGGTCCGTTTCATTCATTACTCCAGGTCGATTGCTATTTACGGACGATAATTATAGCCAATCAGGCCGGCAATGTCAACCGAGTTGACAGGTCGCATCGCTTTTGTTATACTTGCCTATGGTTTTTGCGGGCCTGTAGCTCAGTTGGTTAGAGCGCACGCTTGATAAGCGTGAGGTCGATAGTTCAATTCTATCTAGGCCCACCATATCCGCTTGCGGAAACAGTTTTGTGGTTGGCAACCGCGCGGCGCGGGGAATTAGCTCAGCTGGGAGAGCGCCTGCTTTGCAAGCAGGAGGCCACCGGTTCGATCCCGGTATTCTCCACCACCGCTTGCCGCTTGCTTGTTCTTTGGATGTTTGCTATACTGCTTGCATGATGTTCACCTTGTTCACCGTTTGCTTCAGGAGCGTAAGATGAAAAAGTTGATGGTCTTCTCTCTCACCGTTGTGGCCTTCGTGATGCTGTGCACCTCGGCGTATGCCGGCTGGCAAGTGAAGTACATTCGCGACAGCGGCGCGACCTACCAAGCGTGGTATGTCAACTGGATCCCGAACTATCCGGATTTCTCCATGCGCAAGCTGGCCGCCAATGGCTGGCTGACGTTGCGCGTCAAGGGCGTCACTTATGAGCAATTCGAGTACTACATGAACTCGGATGTGAATGCCTCCCTAAAATTGACGGTGAATGGAGCGGTGGCCAATCCAATCACCTTGGCGATCAACCTGAGCTCCTTTTTCCTCACCGCCCCGCCGTTCTATGCCCCGCAAATGGATGTCTACTGGCGCGGCAATCATGGCTCCCAGCCCAACATCTTGATTGGTGCAACCAAGCCGGCCGCAGCGGTAAGCCCGACCGTCAGTCTCGGTGTGATCAATATTACCTATGGCCGGCCGCTGATTGCCGCGAAAATCGCGACATTTCCGGCGAACTACTTTGGCGAAGTCACGGTCAACACGGTCGGCGGCATCAAAACCCTGAATGTGTTCGGTGGCATCGTCAGAAAAGTAAACGCGAATGGCAACATCGGCGCCATCTATGTGCGGCGCGTGAAGCATGCCGCCAGCGGCATCATCTATGGCGGCATCCTGGGTGGTGTGGCCGGCCATGCCGCGGCGGATATCAATACTCCGGGCACCATTGGCTATATTTTCGCCAATGGCGGCTTGGGCTCCGCGCTGCGCAACGGCGTGCCGCAAGTGCAAGAACCGACCGTCTGTGCCGGCTGGGACAATACGGCGACCTATCCGAATGGCATCGCGACCATCGTCGCGCCCTCGGGCGGGCTGAACTCGCTGATCTGCGCCGGCAGCGGCCCGGTTACCTTTGTCTATGGCGCGGCGATCCGCACGATCCTGTTGGGCAACCAGAATGGTGGCCTGCTCACCACCTGCCGTTTTGAAGCCGGGCCCAAGCCGAGGATCGCCGGGCCGGGCAAGGCGCTGGCGGTGGGCAGCAGCGCCGAAACAAATCTCGGGTCGATCCCGATCAATGCCGCGTATTAACCGTTAGGATTTACAGATAAAGGTGCCGGCATCAATGCCGCCATGACAACCACATGATTCAAACATTGCAGAAGCTGGTCGAGCTCCAGGGCTTGGATACCGAGATCCTGGCGTTGGGCCAGCGCATGAGCGCCATTCCCGACACCCTGCGCAAAGAACAAGGGCATTATGAAAACGCCGTGCGTGAGTTGCACAAAGCCGACTGCGCGCGGGTTGCGGCGGAGGAGCGCGGGCGGCAGATCAAAATTGACATCGCGGCCGACGCCGCGCAAATCAAGCAACTCAAAGACAAGCAGGGCCAGATCCGCAAGAATCTCGAGTTTCAGGCCTTGACTGCGGAAATCAGCAATGCGGAAGAGCACGCCGTCAAACACACGACGGCGCTTGAGCAAGTGGGCGTGATGCTCAAAGAACTGGACGAGCGCATCGCCGCCAAGAAGGCCGAAGTTGAGCTGCAGAAAAATGCTTTGCTGGCGCAGGCCGAAGAGGCCAAGAAAGCGATTGCGGAGTTGAACGTCAGACTGCGGCGCCATCGCGCCATCCGGCGTGAAGTTGAGAAGACCGTCAATCAAGACGCGCTGGCGCTGTACAGCCGCCTGTTGAAGACGCGCGCGCCGTATGTGGTCGTGCCGGTGGTGGACGGGATTTGCACGGGCTGCAACATTCAGTTGCCGGTGAATGTGCTGTCGGACATCATGAAAGCAGATCGGTTGGTCACCTGCGAGACCTGTGCGCGGGTGTTGTATCTGACCGAACATCTTGGGAAATAAGAAGACGCTGCGACAGGCGGCATGCATCGGACAGCCGCCCCGGGCCCAGCCCGGGGAGGAAAGTCCGGACACCCGCAGGCAAGGATGCCCCGCGCAAGCGGGGGTCCCGCGTGGCAAGCGCGCGGGAACGGAGAGTGCCACAGAAACCAGACCGCCCTGGCTGCTTCGGCAGACAGGGTAAGGGTGAAAGGGTGGGGTAAGAGCCCACCGCCGCGCCGGGCAACTGGCGCGGGCACGGAAAACCCCTCCGGTGCAAGGCCACATAGGAACTGTGTAGCTCGCGCAAGCGAGTTCCGGCGCGCCTGCCGCCGCGGCAGTTCGGGTAGGCCGCAGAGATGAATGGCTGTCCATGCCGGCGCGGGCCCTGTGCTCGCCGGGCATGACAGAATCCGGCTTATATGATGCATGCTGTCTGTTGCTTTTCTTGTGAGCTGCCGCTGGTTTGTTGTGCATGTGGCGCCGTCGTGCGGCGCGCAGGATGATTATGGCCGACACTATCATTACTTTTGTACCGAGTAGGTTTTCCGCGTGCCGCGCAGTGCTCTGCGCCGGGTTCTGTTGGCTTGGGCTGGCCGCGGCGGCTGACAATGCAAATCTCACATCTCAAATCTCAAATTCCAAATCCCAGATTTCAGATTTCAAAGCTCAAATTTCAAGTCCGCAGACAAGCCTGGTCGCGCGCAGCGACGCCACGCCCGCCGCGCAAAGCTATTTCACGGAAGGCCTCGCCTTGGTGCAACAGCAGCGCTATCGCGACGCCATTCGTTTGTTCAATGCCGCCGGGCGCAGTGATCCACGCTTCGCCGAGGCCTTCTTCAATCTAGGTGCTTGCCATGAACGCCTGGACGAGTTTTCCGTCGCCGTCCCGTGGTATGAAAAAGCCATTGCGCTGGATCCGCGCAACGACCGCTTTCTTGTGTTGTACGGCACCGCCTTGTTGCGGCACACGCAGCCGGCACGCGCCGTGGCCGTCCTCGAACGCGCCGCCTACCTCGCGCCCGGCGGCGTCGAGACGCTCTACTACCTGGGCATGGGCTATGTGGCCGTCACGCAATATGCCTTGGCCGCCACCTGTTTTGAGACCATGGCCGGGGTCGTGACCAACAACAGCGAGGCGTGGTATAATGTCGGGCTGGCGCGCCTGCATGCCGGCCAGACATCCGCCGCCGCGCACGCCTTCGCCCAAATTGATCTGGATGCGCCGGTGGCCGCCCAAGCGCACTATCACCTTGGCGCAATTGCCGCCGCCGCCGGCGACCTGACCGGCGCAGTGCGCGCCGCCAAGATGGCAACCGCGCTGGCGCCCGGCCTGCCTGACGCCGAAGAATTGCTGGCCGACACCTACGCGCGTCAGGGCAACTACCAAGCCGCCTGCGCCGCGTATGAACGCTTGCATGTGCTGCGCCCGGCCGAGCGCACGGAACGCGCGCTGGGCTTGGTCTACGCCACTTGGGGCACGCAGGCCTTCGGCCAGCAACGCTATGCCCTGGCGTTTGACCGCTACCAGCAAGCCGCGCGCTATCTGCCGGAAGACGCCGAAATCCAGGTGCAACTGGCGCGCTGTGCGACGTCCCTGCGCCGCGATGAAGTTGCGCGCGCGGCCGTCCGCCGCGCCCGCCAGCTCGCCACGACCATCGACCAGGAACAGCGACTACACGCGGTAGACAGCACCTTGACGCGCCGCGCGCCACCCCCAGTTGACAAGCGCGATGCTTTTTGATACCATACTCGCGCTCTCCGTTGAAGAGTTTTGCAGGGTTTGTTTTTTTTGGCTCTTTTGTAGGCCTTCATGAAATTTTAATGAATTGACTTTATCGGCAAAGAAACAGAGGACGAACGTGGGGGACAAGAAAGTCATCGGGATTGATCTGGGGCGCGAAGCGCTCAAATATGTAGTCATCGCCGTTCAAAAGAACGCGGTTGCGGTGGAAGCCAGCGGCATCCGCATCTTGGACCTGCCCAACGATGCGGACAGCGCGGCATGGCACGCCGCCGCCGTCCGTGTTTTGCAGGAATGGGTCAGCGAGAAAAAGCTGCCGGCCGGCGCCGTTGTGGCAACCGCGCCCAGCGCGCACACGCTCCTGCGCGCCCTCAAAATCCCCACCGCCACCCTGGACAAGCAACTCGCGGAAGAAGCCAAACAGCAGCTCCCGTTTCCGCTCGAAGAACTCGACTGGAGCGCCATTACCGTGGCCACGGAAGGCGACCAGAGCCATGTCGCGCTGGCCGCCATCAAGAAGGATATCAACGCCGACCTGCTGGCCCTGCTAGCCGAGGCAGGCCTGCAAGCCGCCGCCATTGAAAGCAGCGCGCTGGCGCTCGGCAATGTCATCCTGCACGCCGGCAACGGCACGGTCGCACCCGCGACCGCCGTGCTCAGCCTCGGCGCCACCGCCACCAACCTGACCATCGTGGATGGCACCAAGCTGTGGATGCGCACCCTGCCGGTGACCGGCAGCGCGATGATCGGCGCGCTCGCCAAAACCCTGGCGATCAGCGAAGCCCAAGCGCGTACCACCCTTTTTAATGACATCAATCTTGCCGTGCAACAGGAAGGGGACAGCGACGCCACCAAGAATGCGCGCGCCGCCGTCACCCGCCTGATCATGGAAATCACGCGTTCGCTCACCTTCTATAAGTCACAACTCAACGGCGAGAAGCCCCAGAAGTTGCTGCTGACCGGCGGCTATGCCAGTGTGCCCGGCCTGCGCGAATTCCTGGCGGAGCGTTTGAAAATCGAAGTCGAGCCGCTGGCCGTCTTCGCCGCCACCAGTGGTGGTGCCAGTGCCCAGACCAATCTGCTTGGCGAGGCCCTCGGCTGCGCCCTGACCGGCGCCGGCCTGACACCCTATTCGCTCAACCTGCTGCCGGCAGACATTCAAGCAGAACGCCGCTTCGACCGCAAGAAGCCGCTGTTGATCGCCGCCGCCGCCCTGCTTGCGCTGGTCTTCATCGGCTTGTTGGTCAACACCTCAATGAAAAAATCCGTCGCCCAAGCCCGCGCCATCGAGGCGCAGGATCTGCTGGCGCGCGCGCAGGCGGTGGATACCTCGATCACGACCACCCGGCGCGCGCTCGATGCCCAGTTCAAGGAAACGGAGAATCTGCGCCGGGTCCTGTGGGAACGCGACTTGTTCGTGCAGCTGTGGCAGATGGTCGAAAAAAGCATGCCCTCCAACGCCTGGGTCAACGGGGTCGAGACCAAGACCTTCGCCGAAGTGTATGAGAAAGAACGCGCCGCCTTGCCGGCCAATTCGCCCGAGCGCACCACGGTGGTCGAGGATGAAGACGCGCTGGCGCGGGTCGTGCGCATCGTTGTGCGCGGCGGCTGTTATGGCAAATGGGAAGATGTCGAGACCCCCTTCCGCGCGGTGGGCGGCCTGCAACATGTCAGTCAGAACGAATTGACCCAATGGAAGAAGTATATTGATTATGCCCTTGAAGCCGACCTCGATTGGGACGACAATGGCACCAATGATTATCTGGATGTGAAAAATGCATATTCCGTGCAGACACGCTCGCGCTAGCGGCGGCAGGTCCCACGGGCAAGACACGCGACGAGACCGTACTTATGACCTTTGATCCAAAGAAACATCAAGTCTTTCTGATCACCGCAGGGGTGATCCTGCTGGTCACCATTGTCGTGGCCGTTCTCTGGCGTGGCGCCGCCGGTACGCTGACCGCCGCGCTGGCGGACCTCGACCGCGCCCAAAGCAGCTACGATGCCGTCGCCGCCAAGCACCGCGGCGAGCCCACCGAGGCACTGGTGAAGAAATACCAGCAGCGGCTGGTTGACAGCAAAGAGCGCGCGGCCGCCATGCGCACCGTCGTGCCCGATCGCGTGCTGCCCAGCTATTCGCCCTCGAGCTTCAAAGAAACTGTGCGCGGCTTGCGCGACAGACTGTATGCCGCCAGCACCGAAGCAAGCGTCGCCATCCCTGAAGATATCGGTTTTAGTGAATACTTGGGCGAGAAAGTGCCCGAGAAAGAATTGATTCCAAAACTGAGCAGCCAATTGGCCATCATTCAGGATGTCCTCGAGGTCCTGCTGACAAACCACGCCGTCAGCGTCGTGACAATTGACCGCAATCCCGACAGCAGCCTGGCCGGCAGCACCGAAATGATCGAAGACGCCGAAACCTTTGGCAACGAAGGCCCGGCCGGCGGCCCGCGCCTCGGCAAAACCGCCGACATCGCCGCCGGCAAAGCCCGCGCCGTGTACACCACCGTGCCGGTCAAATTCGACCTGCGGATCGCACCCGATAAACTCTACTGCGTCTTCGCCGCCATTCGTAACCGAGACCACTTCTACCGCATCCGCCGCGTGCGCGCCATTGATGAAGTCATGACCCAGGGCGAAATGAAAGACCCGTCCGACATTACCGAAGAGGTTGCCGTCGAAATGGTGGTTGACCATGTCCTGCCCATTCTCGCGCCCGCCGAGCGCGCGCCGGCCACCAAGTAAACGTCGAGATCACGCACACAAACAAGATGATGAACAAGCTCGCAGCATATTGGGAAAAGATCGTTTTGGGGATCGTTGCTCTGATTGCCCTGATCGTCATGGTCATGATCGTGACCAGCGGCGCCCTTATTCCTGAGTTTGCCACGCAACCGGCCGTGACCAACCTTGGCACCTATGACGTTGATCTCTATAATACCATCATCACCCGCGCCAAGGCCCCTGTGCCCGCCGCGCTGGCGTTCAATTATTTCGCGCATCCGTGGTTGCAGTATTGTACCGCCTGCAAGAAGCTCCAGCCCCGATGGTCCGTGACGTGCCCCGAATGCGGCGCGACAGTCAGCTATAAAGAAGACAGCGACAGCGATGGCATCCCCAATGTCTGGGAGAAGCAGCACGGCTTGGATTGGACCAACCCGGGCGATGCCGCCGAAGACCAGGATAAGGATGGCCTGACGGCGCTGGAGGAGTTCAAGCGCAACAGCGATCCGCAGAAGCCCGGCGACCCCAATCTCGTGTTGGATGACTGGCGCTTCGTCGAAATCTTCAAGCCGGTCCGCCCGCTCGTCTTCAAATACCGCCCCCCGAGTGGCAAAATGCAGGTGCGCTACAAAGGCCGCACCAATTTTGTCGACGAGGACGAGCAGATCAAAGAGGGGGCCACGCCGGTCTACAAAGTCGGCGCGCTGACGGTCAAGATGCAGCCGGTCTGGAATCCGCGCATCAACCGCTCAAACAACGTGGATCGCAGCGAACTGGCGATGACCGACCTGCTTAATAATGAGAAATTTGTGATGATCCTCGGCGAAACCAATTACGAAAGCCGCGTCGTCGCGCGCGTGATGCCCAAAGGCTCGAACGAGGAAACCAATGTCACGGTTGGGGTTGCTTTGGCGCTGAAATCGACCAAGAAAACCGCGGTGGTCAAGAGTCTCGACGCCGAGACGAAAACATGGACGTGCACCGTCGGCGCCATCGACTATACCGGCGCGGCCGAACGGTAAACGCAAGCTCATTGGTATGTTTTTTTAGTCCTTTTAGACTTAATGTTGAGGAGCACTGTATGAAGAAAGCACCATTCCTTCACAAGGCGGGCCACGTGGCGCTGTCCCTGCTGTTCGTCGTGCAGATCACGATGGCGCAGAAGCCGATTGACGTTGCCTTGCAGAAGAAGGCCAATCTGCTCTCGCCCGAACTGTCGCGCCAGATCGCCCTTGAGAAAGAGGAATTGCGCGCCGAAGCCGGTGAGTTGACGACCGAGGGCATGCGCGCCATCGAAAAAGGCGAGTATGAAAAGGCCTACGTCGCCCTGACCGCCGCCATTGACAAGGACCCGCGCAATGTGACCGCCTCCACGAAACTGATGCGCGTCAACGCCATTCTCTATGACACCTACGCCGGCTATGCCCGCGGGCGGATGGCCGTCGGCGACTATGAACAAGCCATTGTCAATTTCCGCAAGTCCCTGGAACACAAGCCGAATGGCGAAGAAGCGCTCAACGGGCTGCGCGATGCGCGCCAGGCCATTGCCGAGTCCGTCTCGCAAAACTTGGGCAAGCTGATCACCGAGAGCATGAGCAACGATGAAAAAGTTGCGCTCTTGATCAACCAGGCGCGCGACCTCGAAGTGCAGAGCCGCTATGAAGAGGCCAAGGCGCTCTATCGCGAAGCAATCGATATCGAATCATCAGACCCGCGCCCGCGCCGCCTGCTCAAAGACCTGATCGAGAAGCAAGGCCGGATCATCGCCGATGATCGCCGGATCGAGCGCCGCAAGATCATGGAAGACCTGATCAAGTCCTTCTTTGAGAATCCGGACGACGTGGTCGAAAAGACCGTCGTCGCCGCCGGCACCGATGAGCAAAGCCCGGCCGCCCAGCGCCGCGCGAGCGTCCTCGAACAAGCCCGCAAGAAAGTGCCGACCTTGAGCTTCCAAGACGCCCAGATCCAGGAAGTCATCGGCTACATCTCGGATGTCAGCGGCATTGACGTTGTCCTTAATCTGGGCGACAAGCCGACCGAGCCAGTCACGATGAATCTCTCCGATATCTCGGTCTTGGATGCGATCAAGTATATTTGTGAATCGAATCCCGGGTTGACGTTCACCGTCGACGAATACGCCATCATCATCTCGCGCGGCGCCGGCGATATGGAAACCCGCATCTGGACCGTCTCGCAGCAGGCCATGACCAGCGCCTCCGAGGAAAAGGCAGCCAAGGAAGAGAAGACCGCCGGCGCCGGTGATTTCGACCTGTTTGCGGAGGAATCGGCGCCCAAGGAAGATGAGTTTCAAGCGACCAGCACCGACCCCGAAATCGTGCGCCTGATCAAAGACTATGTCGGCAAAGACAACTGGCCGGACGGCACCTCGGTCTTTCTTGAACCAACCACCGGCACCCTCTCGATCCGCCAGTACCGCGGCACCCTCGATCGGGTTGACGAGTACATCAAAGACCTCGAGAAGAGCTCGCACATGCCGCAGGTCGAAATCCAAGCGCGCTTTGTCGAGGTCAGCGACCAGGATCTCCAGGAGTTCTCGATGGGCATCCGCCTCAAGGACTCGTGGAAAATTCTCAATGCAAATGACAGTCTGGACCGGGCCGCCTTGCTCAACCCGACCGACCTCACCGGCGCCCTCCGCCGCTATGCCAAAGGGGAACGCTCCAGCCGCTATGCCGACCGACTCAACTCACTCGTTTCGATGGTGGGCACCAAGGCCAACAATAACGAAATCACCGATGAAGTCTTCGGCTTCTTCACCAGCGCGCTGACGGAACCGGAAGTGGGCTTGGTCTTTTATGCCATGAGCAACAAGACCAATGCCGACATCCTTTCGGCCCCGTCGGTCACCACCGTCAGCGGCCAAAGCAAGGTCAAGATCCGCCAGATTGTGCAAGTTATGTATCCTGATGATTATACGGTCTACAAACCGGCCAAAGTCTATCGCGCCAACGCCAATGTTGCGTCGCTGGAAGGCAGTGTCGTCGGTGTCTATCAGGGCTATGCGACCACGCAGGGCTACAAAATGGAAGAAATCGGCATCGAACTGGTGGTCTCGCCCACAATCAGTGAAGACGGTCGGATGGTGGACATGGACATCTCAGCCAGAGTCAGCACCGAGTTGGAACCGCGCGCCGTCATCTGCTACACGGGCGACAACAGCATCTTTCCGGCGCTCGATCCCATCATCTTGAGAATTCCGCGCTTCAAGAACTCCGAGGTCACCACGCAAGTTGTGGTCAACGACGGCGAAACGATCGTGCTGGGTGGCATGATCACCGAGGCCAACCGTGAATATCATGACAAGGTGCCTTTCTTTGGCGATCTGCCCATGGTGGGCCGTTTCTTCCGCTCGGACGGCAGCTACCAAGAGAAGAAAAACCTGCTCATTTTCGTCACGACCCGCGTCATCATGCCGACCGGTGAACTCTATAAAGACGTGCGCGAACGCGAAATGAAGAAGGCCGTTGAGCAGTCGGAAAATGCGCCGATCGAGGAAACCACCGACAATGCGGATAACGCCACCGATGCGGCCGTCAGCGATACCACCGCACCGGCATCGGCCGACGAGCCCGCCGAAGTTCCGGCGGAAACATCGGCCGACGAGCCCGCCGCGTCCCCGGCGGAAACGCCAGCCGACGCGCCCAGCGCAACCCCGGCGGAAACGCCGGCCGACGCGCCCGCCGCCGAATCTCCGGACGATCCTTTCGCCAGTGGTTCGGAAGGGTGACCATGATTATGACTATTCCTGCTAATTCTTATTTTATGTTCGTGGAGGCCTTATGAAGATGACATTCAAGATGACCCTCGTGCTGCTGACTGGTGTCCTGACGCTGGCGCCGGCGTTAGCCCTTACCGACGACGCGGCCGATACCATGGCCAAGCGCGAGGCGGCCTTGGTTGGCGATGTTGAGGTCGCCAATCCCAACGCGCCCGGCGCCCAAGTCGGCGCCCCGCCGATCAGCGAGGCCGACGCTGACATACCCAAGGATTTTGGCGAGCCGGAGGGCTTTTGGTCGCGCCTGAGAAAGGCCTTTGCCTACAATCCGACCCCCGTGCGACAGGAGAGCAACACCCAGCTCGAAATCAATGCGCTGATGGTGGAAGGCCGCGAATATGTCCGCCGCGGCGAGTACAAACAGGCCCTCAATGCCTTCAAAGAAGTCATTCAGCGTGACCCCTACAACATCACCGCCCGGCGCTACATCAAGGAATGCCAGGAAAATTTGATGAAGATCACCTTAGATGATTTTGATATTGTCAAGCGCGAGCGTCTCCAGACCATCGAGCGCAACTGGTTGCTCAGGCCGCAAGGCGAGCGCGATATCGAGGACATTGCCAGCGGAGGTCCGACCGGCATCGCCCGCCCGATTGACACCCAGATTCTCCAGCCGGTCGCTTCGGCCAAATTCTCGGACGCGCCGCTCGGAGAAGTCTTTGATGCGCTCTATCAGAACAGCGATCCGAAAGTCAACATCAGCGTTGATCCGACGGCGCTCAAAAAACTGCAGGAAGAAAACCAGGATAAGATTACGCTCCAGTTGACCGATGTCCCGTTGATTGATGTCATCCGCTACATCTGCAAAGCCAAAGGCTTGCTGGTGCGCGTGGACGAGAGCGCCGTCGTCGTCAGCGGCAAAGAAAGCCAGAACTTGCGCACCATGGTCTTCCAGCTCTCGCGCGGCCTGGATATTGACGTCGGCGACGAAAAGAGCACCAGCCCGACCGCCAAGGCTATGGCGCTCAAAAAGAAACTGGGCATCCCGCAAGTCGAAGGCGCCAGCATCACCTTCGATGCCCGCCGCAACCGCCTGACCATGCGCGATTCCGAGGCCAATATCAATATTATTCAAGACTTCCTGGCCAAGTATGACAAGACGCCCTTCCAAGTCCAGATTGAAGCACGCTTTGTGACGATCAAGAATGACGACATGTCGCAGTTGGTCTTCCGCCACTTCCTCTCCAAAAACTATGCCTGGGGCGGCGATGGCCGCTACAATGACCGCTACAATCTCGAAGCCCCCAATCTGCAACGCGAAGTCACCCCGGGCTTGCGCTACATCCGCTCCTACATGAATGAGGACAGCTACGATCCGCTCTCCTCGGCCTATCAGATCCCGGAAACAATCTCGACCGGGAACAGCTATGATGATTACTTGAAAAACATGGCCTTGCGCCCGCAGCAGCCGCCCTACGACCATCTGAATGTGCGCGGCGCGGAAAGTCTGTATAAGAGCATTCTCCAACAGCAGGCCGAGGTCGCCAATTACCAGCGCAATGCCGAGGCGGCCCTGCGCGCCCGCAATCAGTTCATTCCAACCTCAATTGAGTACGAGCAACTGAACCTCGGTTATGCCGATGCCACGGGCACGCTGGGCAGCGCCAGCGCCGATCTGGCAGACTCCATTTCACTGTTCAATGTCCAGAAATATGGTGATCTCACTGCCAATGACGGACTGGGCAAAGTCTTCGACATGCAGGGCGTGCTTGGCCCGGCCGAATGGCGCACGGTGATCTATGCCCTTGATAATGCCGAAGGCGTCAATACCATTTTTGCTCCGAAAGTGACGGTGAAGACCGGCCAGCGCGCCGAAATCAAGGACGTCATCAAAGTCCGCTACAACACCGAAATTGACGATGCCGAAGACCCCGAGATCGAGGTGGGTGACTTCTTCACCTACATCTCCGATTACGCGGTCACTCCCAAGAACTGGGAAGAGCGCGAATATGGCACGACCTTGAAAGTGACGCCCAATGTGCAGGCCGACGAAAAAACCGTCGAGCTTGACCTCAACCCGGAAATCTCAGATTTGATCGCCTGGCGCGAATTCGTCTCGTCACGCAACAACATCTTCGAGCTGCCCCAGTTCTTCGTGCAGAGCGTCCGTACCGTCGTGCGCGTCAATGATGGCGACACGGTCGTGATGGGCGGCTTGATGCGCGATAATGTGGTCAAGACCGAGGACAAAACCCCGATCTTGGGTGACCTGCCCCTGGTCGGCCGCTTCTGGCGCGGCACCAGTGAAGTGGCCCGTAAATCAAATCTGATGATCTTCGTCAATGCGAAGTTGATTGACTCGTCCGGCAAAGCGCGCCAACGCGCCGCGGCCGTACGTTGAGCTGTGGATGCCACGCATGCCCATCGGGGGCCTGCGCGGATGAATCTTTTCATGCCGTGGTCACTCTCGCCGGATCAGTCCTGACTGTGTGAAGACCGTGCTGCTTGTTGACGGGATGGCGTATGTCTACCGCGCCTTTTACGCCATTCCCGCCCTGACCACCCCGCAGGGCCTGCCGACGAATGCCGTCTTCGGCTTTGTCCGCATGCTGGAACACATGCTGGCGGTCGCGGCCCCGGATTATCTGGCGGTCTGCTTCGATGCCCGTGCGCCGACCTTTCGGCATGCGCAGTTCGCCGCCTACAAAGCCCAGCGACCGCCCATGCCGGAGCTGCTCGTCGAACAGCTCCCGTGGATTAAAGAGTATGTCGGCGCCTTGCACATCGCGCTGCTCGAATATCCCGGCTACGAAGCCGACGACGTGATTGGCACCATGGCCTGCCGCGCCGCGCGCACCGACATGGCTGTGCTGATCGCCACGTCTGACAAGGATCTTTGTCAACTGGTGCAACCGTCCATCGCGATTCTGAAATGTGGCCTGCACGAGGCTGAGGTTATTGACGAGCGCGGCGTTGTCGAACACTTCGGCGTGCGCCCCGATCAGATCGTGGACTATCTCACGCTGGTCGGTGACAGTGCCGATAATATTCCCGGTGTGCCCGGCATCGGCCCGAAGACCGCGCAAGCCTTGTTGCGCGAGCATGACTCGCTGGACACGGTCTATGCCCATCTCGACGCGCTGCCGGCCCGCACGCGCAACAACCTGCGCGATGTCGCGCCGCGCCTCGAACAATTGCGCACGCTCTTGCGCGTCCATTGTGATGTGCCGGTCACGCAGTCGTTCGACGACCTGGCCGTGCGCGCGCCGGATGTGCCGCGGGTCGCGGCCCTGCGCGCGCACTTGAACTTTCGCGCCCCGCGTGACGCCGCTGCACGGGCCGCACCGGCGGCCGCGCCGGCCGCACCGCCCGCGCAGCAGCAAATGGACTTGTTTGCCTGATGGACGATGCGCCGGCGACGAACCCCTGCATGCTGGTCGGCCTGACCGGCGGCGTCGGTGCCGGCAAAAGTACGGCCGAGGAGTTCGTGCGCGCGTGGCACATCCCGGTCGCCGATGCCGATCACTGGGCCCATGCGGTGCTGGCCCAGGAGCGCCAGGCCCAGCGTGCCATCCAGGACTATTTTCTGGCGCACCATGGCTTGGACCCCCTGCGGCCCGATGGCACCCTCGATCGCACCATGCTGGCGCGGATCGTCTTCCATGACGCCACCGCGCTCGCCTTCCTCGAAGGCGTCGTGCATCCGCGCGTGCGCCAGCAGGCGGAGGCCTGGATCGCCGCGCAGCGTGCCGCGCACGTGCCGCTGGCCGTGCTGATTGTGCCGCTCCTGTTTGAGAGCGGCATGCATGCGCTCTGCCATGCCACGATCGCGCTCGTGGCGCCGCCGGCCCTGCGCTGCCGTCGCCTGCGCGCCACGCGTGGCTGGGCGCCGGCGCACAGCGCCGCCCGGATGCGGCATCAATGGGACGATGCCACCCGCGCTCGCCGCGCAACCTATGTGGTCTTGAATGCCGGCAGTCGTGACGCCTTGGGGCGCGCGCTGCTGGCGGTACTGAATGATCTGCGCCGCCACCCATCGGGGCCGGCGCAATAACGCACACACTGAGGTTTGTTGTGCCACCAAAAAAAGATTTCAAACGTGGTCCGCGCCGGCGCGTGACGCGTCACGACTCGAGCGAAGAATTGCTCACTCACCCAAACCCCGCCCGCACGTCGCTCATGAATGCAGACGATCTGATGCGCGACGATCAGCGCATGGCGGCTGAAGAAATGGTGGCGCCGGCTGAACCGGATGAACCGACTGAACCGACCGAACCGACTGAACCGACCGAGCCGGCCGCCGCCGACGCGCCCGCCCAACCGGCCGTACCCGACGACGAAACCAACGGCACCGATGTCGCCCACCGCGAGTACAAACGCGAAGGCGCCCTTAATATCGCCGAGCTGCAACGCATTGCCAGCACCGAACTGGCCGATATCGCCCATCGTCTCGGCATCACAGGCGTCAGCGGCCTGCGCAAGCATGACCTGATCTTTTCGATTCTCAAGGCGCAGACCAAGGCCGATGGCTACATCTTCGGCGAAGGTGTTCTCGAAACCTTGCCCGACGGCTATGGCTTCCTGCGCATGGCGAATTTCAACTACTTGCCGTGCCCCGAAGACATCTACGTCTCACCCTCGCAGATCCGCCGCTTCGAGCTGAAAACCGGCGATACCGTCGCCGGCGTCTTCCGCCCGCCCAAGGAAAAAGAGCGCTACGTCGCCCTGCTCAAAGTCCAGGCCGTCAATTACGGCCCGCCCGAAAACAACAAGGATAAAATCCTGTTCGAAAATTTGACGCCGCTCTATCCCGACAAGCGCTACATGCTCGAAACCGCCAACAACAAGTACACGACCCGCACCATGGACTTGTTTACCCCAATTGGCAAGGGCCAGCGTGGCCTGATCGTCGCCCAGCCGCGTACCGGCAAAACCATTATCCTGCAGGACATCGCCAACTCAATCGCAACCAACACGCCGGATGCCAAGCTGATTGTCCTGTTGATTGACGAGCGCCCCGAGGAAGTCACCGACATGGAACGCAGCGTCCGCGGCGAAGTCATCAGCTCCACCTTTGATGAGCCGCCTGAACGCCATATTCAGGTCGCCGAAATGGTGATTGAAAAAGCCAAGCGCCTGGTCGAACACAAGAGCGATGTCGTCATCCTGCTCGACAGCATCACCCGCCTCGCCCGCGCCTACAACACGGTCATGCCCATGAGCGGCAAGATCCTGACCGGCGGCCTGGATGCCAACGCGCTCCACAAACCCAAGCGCTTCTTCGGCGCCGCCCGCAATTGCGAGGAAGGCGGTAGCTTGACCATCATCGCCACCGCCCTGATTGACACCGGCTCCAAGATGGATGACATCATCTTTGAAGAGTTCAAGGGCACCGGCAACATGGAATGCCATCTCGACCGGCGCTTGAGCGACAAACGCATCTTCCCGTCGATTGACATTGATCGCTCCGGCACGCGCCGCGAAGAGTTGCTGCTGCATCCGGATGAGCTGGCCAAGATCTGGCTGCTGCGCAAGGCACTGGCCAACATGAATCCAATGGAAAAAATGGAGACGATCCTCGAGCAGATGAAGCGCACCAAGCTCAACGCCGAGTTTCTGCTCTCGATCCGCGGCGAAGCGCTCTGAACTCCGCCGCCTGCTCCGCCGCTCCGCCGTGCCGCGCCTGTTGCAAACCAGCCGTCCCGGCTGGTTTCTCCCGCGCACATGCGCGTGCCGCCCTGCGCCTATCCGCAGCAACCTGCGCGGGTTGCATCCGCACACGTGCGGGTGTCTCCCAACGCGGACGCGGCATCGTGCCGCGTGTTCCACCTGAGCCAGCAGTGCTTCATGCGCACGCACGCGCTGCAGGACATCCCCCAAAAGGATGAGGCGAATCACTCTTTTGGGGGATAGACAACGGTGCTTTGCCTTGGTACAATGTAGCACATGGTGAAACTGATGTATTGGAGCGTGCAGATGCTAGAAGGTTACAAATGAAAACAATTCTCCTTGTGGATGATCATCCGATCATCACACTAGGCTTGCGCAAGTTGCTGGAAAGCGGCAAGGAGTGGCAGGTTCTGGGTGAGGCGCGCACGCCCGAGGAAGCGCTGCGCATGGCGCGCAGCTTGCACCCACAGGTCGTGCTGATGGACATGGAATTCGAAAGCGGCACTGCCGAGCATGTCACGCGCGACTTGGTCTACGAATGCCATGCCAAGGTCGTGGTGTTCTCCGGCTTTTCCAAGCTGGCCTATATTCGCATCATGGCCGGCGCGGGCGCCAGTGGCTATATCATCAAGGGCACCCCGGCGGCCGAGATCCTGGCCGCACTTAACATCATTTATGCCGGCGGCTCCTATTTTAAAGGTAGTGTGGCGGAGGCGCTGGCAAATTCTGTCTACGCAGCCAGCAAGGCCGAACAGCTGCTGCTGACCGCACGCGAGCGCGAGGTGCTTGCCTTGCTGGTGCACGGCAACACCAGCGCCGAGATCGCCGCCGAGTTGTCCATCACCGAGAATACGGTCAAGTCGCATCGCGCGGCGCTGATGAGCAAACTCAATGCGGAAAACGCCGCGGATGTGAGCCGGATTGGTTTTGAGATGGGCCTGATGGACAAGGACACGCCCTGATGTCCGGATTCTGTCTGCAGCGCGAGCCACCGTTCCTCTGGCGATGCTGTCCGTCTGCTCTGCAACGTGGGAGCCACTTCAGGTGGCGATTCTGCCATTGCCGTACATAAAGACCGACGACCGCGCGGTACCGCGCTCAGCGCCGATGCCGCCTGCGCAGCGGGGCTACGCAATGTGAAATTTCCCGCCCGGCACCTTGTCCGTGCCGGTGTCGGGATCGTACCAGCGGAAGCCGAAGTAGTACAACTGCGCGTCGGCGTCCCATTCTTTGCCGCTGAAGCGGTAAACGGTGAGCGCGGACGGACTATCGGTCAGCATGCGGCCAAAGGCGTCGTAAACGTAGCTGGCGGCTTTGACGCCGCTGGCGTCAGTCAGATAGGCCGTGTCGCCGCGATGGTTCGGATGGTGGTAATACATCTCCGGCGCGCCCGGCACGCCACTGCTGCTGGTAGTGTACCGCTGCTGTGCGACGATGTTGCCGATGCCCGGCGCGACACCCAGCCCGCGCAACAGCCAGGTGACCGTCATCGCTTGATTCGGCGCAGGATTCGCGTCAACGGCGCAGACCGGATCAAGCCCGTCGTAAATGTAATATATCTGCGCCTCAAAGTGGTACGATTCATTGACTTGCTTGTCGCGCTTGACCTTGCGGCCGAGGGCATCGTAGGTGTACACGACCGACGCGCTGCCATTGGTCGCGCCGGTCATGCGGCTGAACGCATCATAGCCGAATGACAGGGATGGATGGGTGGATGGAAGACTGGAAGATTGGGCCAGACGGTTACCGCGCGCGTCGTAGCTGAAGATGGCGGAGTATTGGAGCGAGGGAGTAGCGGAGGTTTGGGCATAGGAAGTGATGCGGTCGTCGGCCGTGGCGCCGTTGCCTCCGTTGTACGATCGCGACACGGAAGTCGCTCCCACATTCGGCAACACGTCGGTGCGTTGCTCGGTAGTGCGATTGCCGTTGGCGTCGTACGCATAGGCACGGCACGCATCAATAGCACCAGCTTGCCCTGCGCCAACCGTGGTGACGTCACTGGCAATCTGATTCAGCGCGTCGTACGAATAGCTGCTCGAATTCTGGTAGGCCGAAATGCTATCGAGCATGCCGCCGGGGGTGTAATGATAAATGTAATCGTTGATGAGATACCCGGCCGCGCCGCGCATGGTAAGGCGATCGAGGCGGTTGTCGCTGTTGTAGGCGTAGTCCTGGCGCGCGCTGTTGGCGTAGGTGGTCATCTGCAAACGACCACGGGCGTCGTATGTGAAGATTGACGGTATATATATCAGCTTGGTCAGCCATATGTGGGCAGAGCACTTGACTGCGCATTCGTTCATGTGCAGCTCCGCTGCTTCGCTAGTGCTGAGCTTCTATCTGACCGATTTACTACAGGGCATAATCGGGTACCCGCTGGGTTGAACAATGGGACGTTTCACAGGAAGTTGTGATTCTGGCTTTATTGCATAGATACCCATATCAGAGTCAAGCTGTGCCTTGGAGTAAGGATAGTCTATATAGTCTCTTGGTACCGGCTTAAATTGGTATCTATTGGTTGCATTATGTGTGATAACAAGAATCTCCAAAGACAAACCTGGAAATGGGATAAGTTGACAGGAGTCCGTTGCAATAGAGCATGTGGTGTTGTCTGCAACAATTGAGATATTCGCACCACTATTATTGTAGAAGTAGACGTACTCTTTTCGTGTGCATCCTAATAAAAGGAGTAGGCTGAACAATGTGATCTGTGAGATTCTTTTCATGGTTTGCTCCTTTTCACCATGGTGCTGGTGGATTTTGTTGAGGCCCCGACTCCATGAAATTGGAGGGCCCGTGCCAATCTCCTTCTAAGGCTAAACCTAACATACCACCTACAAGATTGACCGGTAGGTAAAATGGCCCCAACAATTCAGCTTGACATGTGTGTTGACGTTCGTGGTCGCTTGTAGCTACACCAAGACGGCCGACATAATCCGGAGGAAGTTCGGGAGAATATATTACAACGTTGCCTATGGTAATAGCTGTTCCCGGGAACACTGCGCGGCTATTTGTGAACTGAATGGCGTTGTTTTCCAGTGTGGGCAAGCTTCCACCAAAGGCCATGCCGACGGTTCCAAGAGTGGCACCCACAATGGTGTTTGGTGCGCTCCATATTTTACCGGCAACACTGCCAACCGTGCCCCAAAATGACAGACCGTAACAATCCACTAAAAGCACTGGGGCGTTGCAGGCAAATCGCTGAACGTTCAGGTCGCCAGCGTTAAAACGCAACGGGTCTTTGGTGGTCCACGTGCCGGTGTCGGGATCGTACCAGCGGAAACCAAAGTAGTACAGTTGCGCGTCCGCGTCCCATTCCTTGCCGCTGAAGCGGAAAATGGTCAGCGTTGAAGCATTATCGGTCAGCATTCTGCCGAAGGCGTTGTAAACATAGCTGGCTGCTTTCACGCCGCTCGCGTCGGTCAGATAGGCCGTGTCGCCGCGATGATTCGGATGATAGTAATGCGTGACCGGCGGGCTGGCCGTGCCGTTGAAGTTGATCGTGTAGCGCTGCTGCGCGAGAATGTTGCCGATCCCCGGCGCGACACCCAGCCCGCGCGTGAGCCAGGTCACGGTCGTGCATTCAGTATGAGCCGGGTTGAACTCGACCATGCAGACCGGATCGAGCCCGTCGTAGACGTAGTAGGTGCTGTCAGGATAAATAGTGGCGTCACGTTTGAGCCGCTTGACCTTGCGGCCGAGGGCGTCGTAAGTGTAGACGACCGAGGTGCTGCCATTGGTCGCGCCGGTCATGCGGCTGAAGGCATCATAACCAAAGGTCCGGGGTGTGGAAGCCCCTCCCACATTCTTTTGCAGACGGTTACCGCGCACGTCTTGGGCGAAGGCTGTCACAATGTTGTTTTCTTCGTAAGATATGATGCGGTCGTCGGCCGTGGCGCCGGTGGCTCCATTGTACGATCGCGACACGGAGGTCGCTCCCACATTGGGGAGGACATCGGTGCGTTGCTCGCTGGTGCGATTGCCGTTGGCGTCGTACGCATAGGCACGGCACGCATCAATAGCACCAGATTGCCCTGCGCCAACCGTGGTGACGTCACTGGCAATCTGATTCAGCGCGTCGTACGAATAGCTGCTCGAATTTTGGTAGGCCGAAATGCTATCGAGCATGCCGCCCGGCGTGTAATGATAAATGTAATCGTTGATGAGATAGCCGGCGGCGCCGCGGATGGTGAGGCGATCGAGGCGGTTGTCGCTGTTGTAGGCGTAGTCCTGGCGCGCGCTGTTGGCGTAGGTGGTCGTCTGCAAACGACCTTTGGCGTCGTAAGCGTACTGCACTGTTTTCTGGCCGGGCGTCATGCTTGCGTCAGTAATTGACTTGAGTGTCATTGCTGCGTGGCGTGCAGCTTGTGATTCTTGCACCAGCCGCACAGGTCGCGCCAGGCGCGGTCGTCGCGTTCGAGTAGCTCATCCGCGGCCGACGGGCCCCAACTGCCGGCCGCATACGGCTGCAGCGGCAGCGCGTCGCGCGTGGCCCAGGCCTGCAAGACCGGCGTGAACAATGCCCAGCTCAGCTCGACCACATCCTCGCGAATGAACAGCATTTGGTCACCCAGCATGCAATCGAGCAACAACCGTTCGTAGGATTCCGGCGGGTCGGCTTGAAAGGCCTCGCGGTAGCTCATGTCCAAGTTCAAATCGCACAGGCACATTTTCGGCCCGGGCTTCTTGGCTTGAATCATCAGCGCGACGCCTTCATCCGGCTGGACATTAAAGACCAGCATATTAGGGGTCAGGTCCGTTGCGGCCAGCGGCGCAAAGATCGAGCGCGGCACATGTTTGAAGGTCACGGCGATTTCCGTTTTCTTGCACTGCATGCGTTTGCCGGAACGCAGGTAGAAGGGCACACCGCGCCAGCGCGGCGTGTCGATGCGCAGGCGCGCGGCGGCATACGTTTCGATGCGCGAATCGGGCGCGACGCCATGTTCCGCGCGATAGCCCGCCAGGTCTTGGCCGCGCAAGGTGCCGGGCCCGTATTGCCCGCGCACCATGTCGGGCGTGGCTGGGTCGAGCGACAGCGGCGCAACCGCGCGCAAGACCGCCGCCTTGGCATCATGCAGCGCCGGCGCGGTGAAACGCGTCGGCGGCTCCATCGCCACCAGCGCCAGCAGTTGCATGAGGTGATTCTGAAACATATCGCGCACGACGCCGGCTGATTCGAAGTAGCCGGCGCGCTCGCCGACGCCAACCGACTCGGCCACCGTGATCTGTACGTTGTCAATGTATGCGGCGTTCCAGACCGGCTCGAACATGATATTGGCAAAACGGAACATGCAAATATTCTGCACCGTTTCCTTGGCGACATAATGATCAATGCGGTAAATCTGCTGCTCGGTCAGCACTGTGCGCACGGCGGCATCCAGCGTGCGCGCACTGGCAAGATCATGGCCGAGCGGTTTCTCGACGATGACGCGCACCCAGCCATTATCGTGCTGGTGTTCTTGTGCGAGGCTCGCCGCGCCAAGGTGCTGCACAATCGGTGCATACATGGCCGGCGGCACGGACAAGTACACGAGCAGATTGCCGTGTGTACCACAGTGCGCCTGCTGCGCGCGGAGGCGTGTGCGCAGGGCGGCATACCCGGCCGGGTCGGCGTAGTCGCCCTGCACGAACGAGCAGGCAGCGACGAACGCGCCTAGCGTGTCCTCGTCGCGCTGCGCGGCCGGCACGTGCGCGATGATGCTCTCGCGCACCCGCGCACGAAATTGCTCATCGCTCAAGGCGGAGCGCCCATAGCCGACAAGAAAAAACGCGCGGCGCATCAGACTCTTGGCATACAAGCCGAACAGCGATGGGATCACTTTGCGCTGTGCCAGATCGCCGGACGCGCCGAACATCAGCGCGCCGCAGGCATCCGGGGTCGCCTCGATACACAAACGTTCGCGAATCGTAATCCGGGCATTGGAAATGGGCGTGGTCATCGGTGATCGTTCATCGTTCATCGTTCATCGTTGTTGGTGGCTAACTCGGCGATAATCGCCGCGACGCCGCGCGTCACGCGCGTCAGGGCGTCGTAATTCAATGTCACGGGCGTGTCACTGGACGCGTGATAATGCGGATTGCGATACATGGCTGTGTCGGTGATCATGATGGCCGGATAGCCTGCTTGCCAAAACGACCAATTGTCCGACATGCCGCTCAGAAATGCGGGCAGCACGGCGCCTTCCGAGGGTATCTGCGCGTGCGTGCGGAACGCGCCGACACAGCGGCGCAGCAGGCGTGCCGAACGCGCATTCGCCGTAAAACCAATAAAATCACCTGTTGTCGGCAGCACGCGCCGCAACAGCCAGCCGGTCCCTTCTGGAAAACGCTGCGAGTCCGGCGCATTGGAGTAGTAGCCCAACATTTCGAGGCACAGCATTGCCTGAATGCCCTCGTGCTGTGCCGCGCAATGTGTGGCATACACCAAGCTGCCCATGTCCTCAGTTTGATAGAACGGTGGCTCTTCATTGACAAATGCGACAAAGCGCAGGGTGCGCGCATAGCGCTGCGTCGCGCAGTGGTCGGCCAAGGCCAGCAGCGCCGCCACACCGGATGCATTGTCGTCCGCGCCGGGCGTGCCAGACACCGTGTCGTAATGCGCGCCCACGACGATGATCTCGGCCGGTCGCGTTGTGCCCGGCAGTTCGGCCACGAGATTGCCCAAGGCCATGCCCGCATAAGTGAAATTCTGGCGCTGGACGGCATAGCCACTGCGTTGTAGCGCATTGCTGATATAGGTGGCTGCCGCTTCGAGCATGCGCAATGTGCCGGCGTTGCGTTCGCCAATCGTGCCGGCCAGCGCGGCGACATGCTGTGCGAGCTGCGTGCGCAGCGCCGTGTCGGCGATGGTGAACGGCGCGGGCGTGCCATGAAACGACGAACCCGGCATGCGCGTGGAAAAATAGGCCGCAGTTGTCATACCCGCCACCGTGATGAGAAGATACAGGGCGCAGCGCCACAGCGCGGTGGGCGTCCAGCATTTCATGCGCGCCCTTCTGTGGTTGCATACAACAGCAATGTTTCGCGCTGGGCGAAGACGCGTGCGGCGGGATAGCGCCAAGCGGCGCGCGCGCGGTCATCCACAAGGGCGTCTACCAATGTGCGCTTGGCCGGGCCGGCCGCCAACATGATGACATGCTCAGCCTGCGTGATCAGCGGCAAGGTGAAGGTGACGCGCGCGACCGGCGGCGTGGTCTCGGCCGGCGGGGTCGCCGCAACCACCCAGCGCACGGTTTCGTCCATGCTGGCTTGGCCGGGAAAGAGCGAGGCAGTGTGGCCGTCCGTGCCGATGCCCAGCAGAATCAGGTCAAAGGGTGCGCGCACGGCCTGCAGCCGCGCGGCAAAAAACATGCGGACGTGCTGCTCGTAGGCCTGCGCCGCTAAATCCGGCGGTACGGTGGTATCGACCGCATGAATATTCTCGGCCGGCAGCGCGATGCGCGCGAGAAACGCCGCGCGCGCCATGCCAAAGTTGCTGTCAGGATGGTCGGGCGCGACACAGCGCTCATCGCTCCAAAAGACATCAATCGCGGCCCACGGCGTGTGCGTGGCAAAGGGCGTCTGGGCCAGGGTGCGATACAGCAGGCGCGGTGTTGCGCCGCCGGCCAATGCCACCGTCGCCCAGCCGCGCCGGCGCACGGCGTCGGTGAGAATATCGCACACGCACGCGGCCGCCTGCTGCGCCATTTGCTCGCCCTGCGCAAAGGTGACCTGGGCGAAGCGCATCGCTCACCAAGTTAGGCGCAGGTTGTCAATCAAGCGTGCGCGGCCGACAAACAGGGCGACTGCAATCAACAGTTTTTGTCGTTTGTGCGGCGTGCGCACCGCGCGCAGAGTGCCTTCGTCCACCATGCTGACATAATCAATATGCGGACTGACCTCGCGCCGCAAGAGTGCGCGCAGCTTGGCGCGGATGGCCGCCAGCGTCAACCCCTGCGTGTGCCAGGCGCGCACCAGGCGCAAGCCGCGCGCGATGCCGGCGGCGCGCGTGCGCTCAGCGGCGGTCAAGTAGTGATTGCGCGAGCTCATGGCCAGCCCGCTGCGCTCGCGCACAATCGGATGCACGACGATTCGCACCGGCATATTCAAGTCGCGCGCCATGCGCTGGATGATCAATACTTGCTGGGCGTCTTTCTGGCCGAAGAGCGCGATGTCAGGTTGCGTGATATGCAACAATTTTGCGACCACCGTGCAGACGCCGCGAAAGTGCCCGGGCCGGCGCGCGCCGCACAGATGCTGCGCCAGCGCCTCCTCATTGATCCAGGTGGAGAAATCCGGCGAATACATTGCGGCGGATGCCGGCGCAAAAATGACATCCACACCGGCTTCGGCACAGCGCCGCGCGTCCGCGGCAAACGGGCGCGGATAGGCCGCAAAATCCTCGCGCGGGCCGAATTGGGTCGGATTCACAAAGATGGTGACAATCACCTTGTCGGCCTTGCGCCGCGCGGCGCGCAGCAGCGCCACATGCCCGTCGTGCAACGCGCCCATCGTCGGCACGACCGCGATGCGCAGGCCTTGCGCGCGCCAGTGCAGGGCCAGTCGTTGCATGGCGCGTGGCGCGCGGATTATGCGAGGAGGGGACATGCGGGCTATTGATTGGTCGTTTTTCATTGGTCAATGGTCAATGGTCAATGGTCAATGGTCAATGGTCAATGGTCAATGGTCAACGGTCAATGGTCAACGGTCAATGGTCAATGGTCAACGGTCAAAGTTGCAGCGTCCTTGTAGCCGCCCGCGGTGAGGGCGGCTTCTGCAGCCGCGGTCATCCGCGCCGTTGACGGGATCGCCGCCGTTGGCGGGACTAGCCAAGCCAGCTCCAAGCAGGCGCCCGCGGCTACAATTGGCATGACACCAAGTAAGCGCATTCATTAGTAACCGTTGACCAATGAAGAATGGAAGACGGCATCACGCCTTCTTCTCTTCCGCCTTCTCTTCCGCGCCGGCTGCCGGTGCGGTCTTGGCCGCGTTCATCTCGTCGACATAGTTCAACTGCAGTGACGAGAGCGCGCTGCCCAGCACGTCTGCCTCGGCCTTGCTCAGATTGCCGCGGGTTTTCTCGCGCAGCATGGTCAGCAGCTCGATCGTGCCTTGGACACCCGGCAAGTCTTTCTCGATGGTCTTGGTCATCGGGTTCATCACTTTGCCCAGCTGCATCATGCCGGATTGCAGCAGACTCAGGACAAATTGCAGGAACATCGCCTCGTGTTGTTGTGGGCCATCGGTAGTCGCCATCGTTTCTCCTGGGTGTTTGGTTATGAACGCAAGAAGATTGTAGCAATTCCGGGCCGCGCGGGCAATCGCTTGCGTTGCGCGCCCGTTTTCGCTACTATAACTCACTTATGAATCAATTTGCATTGACGGATCAGCAGCGAGGCGCCCATGAATACTGACCATGCAGACGTGATCTACGATGGCAAGACCTACACGTTCCCGGTCGTCACCGGCACAGAAGGCGAAAAAGCCGTGGACATCAGCACGTTACGGCGCGACACAGGGCTGGTGACCTATGACAACTCGTATCTCAACACGGCCGCGTGTCACAGCGCGATCACCTACATTGACGGCGAGCGTGGCATCCTGCGCTATCGCGGTTATCCGATTGAGGAAATTGCCGGCACGCACACCTTCGTCGAGACCACGTATCTGCTCTTGCATGGTGAGTTTCCCACCGCAGAGCAGCGCGGACTGTTCTCGCGCAAATTGACCGAGCATTCCTTGGTGCATGAAGATATGATCCATTTCTTCGACGGCTTTCCGCGCGGTGCGCACCCGATGCACATCCTCTCGACGATGATCAACGCCTTGGCCACGTTTTACCCGAATGTCGACCTGCTCTCATTGCAGGAGGACATTGATTCGAGCGCGACGCGCCTGATCTCGATGGTGCGCACGCTGGCGGCGTTCGCCTACAAGAAATCAATCGGCGAGCCGATGGTCTATCCGCGCCACGACCTTTCGTATTGCGCCAATTTTCTGAACATGATGTTTCATTCGCCGGTCACCCCCTATGCAATTGACCAGGACATCGTGGATGTGCTGAACCTGCTGCTGGTGTTGCACGCCGATCACGAGCAGAATTGTTCGACGACCACCGTGCGCATCATCGGCAGCGCGCAAGTCAACCTGTACGCCACGATTTCGGCCGGGATCAGCGCCTTGTCCGGCCCGCTGCATGGCGGCGCCAATCAGGAAGTCATGCGCATGCTGCGCGCCATCCGCGACAGCAATGCCACGGTTGATTCCGTCATTCGCCGCGCCAAAGACAAGCGCGACTCGTTTCGCCTGATGGGCTTCGGCCATCGCATCTACAAGACCCACGACCCGCGCGCGCGGATCATCAAGGAGGCCTGCGCCAAGGCCCTCATAAAGATGCGGGTGCGTGACCCACTGCTCGACATTGCCGTCGAACTCGAGCAAAAAGCGCTCGCGGATGAGTATTTTGTCAGCAAGCATCTGTATCCCAACGTGGACTTCTACAGCGGTATTATTTACCACGCGCTCGGCATTCCCGAAAACATGTTCACGGTCATGTTCGCGCTCGGCCGGCTGCCGGGGTGGATTGCGCATTGGAACGAAATGTTGCGCGACGAGCAGCGTAAGATCGCACGGCCGCGCCAAATTTACGTCGGCCCGCCGCTGCGGCATTGCAGCGCATCACCACGGTAATCCTGGAGATTCAATTCATGGCTGGCCTGCTCGACACACTTCCCCGCATTACCTCGGCCCGCAGCCGGCGGTGTTCCAGTTATGACCGCCGCGGCGGCAATGCCGACAGCATTCGCATCGCGCCGGGCGCCACGGTGACGCTGGCCGAGATCGCCGGCGCCGGCGTCATCCGCCATCTGTGGTTCACGTTCAGCCATAAAGATCCAATGTGCCGGCGCAACTTGGTGTTGCGCATGTATTGGGATGGTTGTGCGCAGCCGTCGGTCGAATGTCCGGTCGGTGATTTCTTCGGACAAGGCTGGGGCGAACGCTATAATTATGTGGCGTTGCCCGTCTGCGCCGCGCCGCAGGACGGCCATGCGCTGGTCAGCTATTTCCCGATGCCGTTTGCGCGCGGCGCGCGGATCGAAATCGAAAACCAATCGGTGCAGCCGTGCGACGCCTGCTTCTATTACATTGACTACGAGGAGTGCCGCCCACGCGACTGCGCCGACGGACGATTTCATGCCTGGTGGCATCGCTCACTGCATCAGCCAGCATCCGGCGCGCAACTCGAGTGGGGGATGGGCCAACACGCGCACAATTTGACCGACCAGCACAATCATCTGCTGGTGGACACGCGCGGGCGCGGCCACTACGTCGGGGTGCAGTACTATGTGGACAGTCCGACGCCGCTCTGGTACGGTGAAGGCGACGACATGTTTTTCATTGATGGTGAACCGTGGCCGCCGTCGCTGCACGGCACCGGCACCGAAGATTACTTCAACACGGCCTGGGGCCCGAAAGAGCAGTTCACGCATCTGTACTTTGGCGCGCCGCGGATCAATACGGGCCAGTCCGACTGGTTCGGCCGCACGCATGTCTACCGTTTTCATGTGGAAGATCCGATCCGTTTCAGCCAGTCACTGCGTGGCAGCATCGAAATCGGCCATGCCGACTGTTTGCAGAGCGACACGGTGACCGTGGCCTACTGGTATCAAACGCCGTGCGCGCAGTTGCCGCCGCTGCCGCCGGCAGCGCAGCGACAGAACATGCCGGCGCTGAGCGCGCTCGAACTGCAACGCTGGCGCGCGGCGTTTTGCGCGCTGCATGGCAAGGCTGTCTGGGGCCACGAAGACTGGCCCGCGGTCGTCAAGCGCGCGCTCGAACGGCGTTTCTTCAAGAAATCACTGGCGCCGGCGCGCGCCCGCGCGGCCGCCGCTCACGAGCTCATTGCGCAGCAAAAGATGCTGCGCCGCCGCACCAAACGTTCTGCGTAATACTGCATCACTTCATCACCCACGCTCACTCTTATGAATGGCCCACTCTCCCAACTTGCCACGCTGACCACCGCGCGCACGCGCCGCATCTCCAGCTATGATCGCACCGGCGGCAATGCCGACTGCGTGCCGATCGCGCCGGGCGAAACGATCACGATTGCCGAGATCGCCGGCGCCGGCGTCATCCGCCATATCTGGTGCACGATCGCGCACAAGGACGCGATGCATCGCCGCAACATGGTGCTGCGCATTTTTTGGGACGGCAATGAGCGGCCCTCGGTGGCCTGCCCGATCGGCGATTTCTTCGGCCAGGGCTGGGGCGAAGAGTACAACTTCATCAGTTTGCCATTGTGCGCCTCGCCGCAGGCCGGCAAAGCCCTGAACTGCTATTTCCCGATGCCCTTTGCCGCCGGCGCGCGCATTGAAATCGAAAACGAATCAAGCGGGCGCTGCGATGCGTTCTATTATTATGTTGATTACGAAACCATGCCCGCGCTGCCCGCCGACATGGGCCGCTTTCACGCCGGCTGGCGCCGTTCGCTGCATTTGCCCGCCCAAGGTGTCGAGAACGAATGGGCCGCGCTGTACTCGCCCGTCGAACCCAATCTGACCGACGCGCACAATCATCCCATTGTGACGACGCGCGGGCGCGGCCACTATGTCGGCGTCAATTATTATGTTGAGTCACCCTCGCCGATCTGGTATGGCGAAGGCGATGACATGTGGTTTATTGATGGCGAGGCGTGGCCGCCGTCGCTGCACGGCACCGGCACGGAAGACTACTTCAACACCGCTTGGTGTCCGCGCGAATTGTATCAGCATCCCTATTTTGGCTATGGCCGCATCAACACCGGCCAGACCGGCTGGCTGGGCCGCACGCACGTCTACCGTTTTCATCTTGAGGATCCGATCCGCTTTGCCAAATCATTGCGCGGCAGCATCGAAATCGGCCACGCCAATTGCGTCATGGCCGACATTGTGACGGTGGCGTATTGGTATCAACAGCCGTGCACAGCCGCGCCGGCGCTGCCGCCGGCAGCCCAGCGGCAAAACATGCCGAAGATCGGGGCGCTCGAAATCCACCGCTGGCGCGAGGCGTTCCGGTATCTGCACGGCATGAAGAATGTCTGGGGCAATGAAAAGCTGCCGCTCAAGACGGAAAAGGAATTACGCCGGCGCGCGGCCAAGAAACCGCTGACGACCGCCGCGACAAGACAGGTTGCCGCGCGAGCGCTGGCTGCGCAAAAGAAAATGCTCAAGCGCCGCGTGGCGAAGAAGCGCTGAACACCCAAATTCGGTGACGCGAACAGAATTCGCGGCCTGAAGCCGCTCCCACTTTCACAAGCATTTTCAGTCGCGTCACCGGATCTGGGTAATCGCGCGCTCGACCGAGGCCATGTCCTTGAAGCCGCTGCCGGTCAGCAGCAGCACGGCGCGGTCGTGGGCGGCAAGTTGGCCTTGGGCGCGCGCGGCCAGCAAGCCGGCATAGGCGGCGGCGGCGGCCGGTTCGACAAACACGCCGGTCGCGGCCGGCACGGCGCGCAGCGCGGCCAGAATCTCGTCATCCGTCACGCGCAGGGCATAGCCGTCACAGGCGCGCAGGGCGCGCAAGGCCAGCACCGCGTTGCGCGGCGCGCACACGACCAGTGAATCGGCACAGGAGGCCGCATCCGCACGCAGCGCCGCACAGCCATCCTCGCCACGCTCCCACGCCGTGACCAGCGCGTCAGCGCCCGCCGGTTGCACCGCCACCAAGCGTGGCATGCGCGCAAGCCAGCCCAATTGCTGCAAGTCGTAAAATCCCTTAAAGATGCCGGCCAGAATGACGCCATCGCCGGTCGGCACGAAAATCTGCTCGGGCACGTCAAAGGCACATTGCCAGGCAATTTCCCACGCGGCCGTTTTCTTGCCCTCGATCGTCCAGGGATTATAGGCCGTGTTGCGGTTGTACCAGCCGTGCGCCAGCGTGGCCTGCAGGCTTTGTTCGAAGCAATCGTCATAGCTGCCGTCGACCAGATGCAGTGCTGCGCCAAAGGCGGTCAATTGCAGCAATTTCGGGCGCGGCGCGTGGCGCGAGACAAACAGATGACACGGCAAGCCGGCCGCCGCGCAGATGCCGGCCAGCGAGCTGGCGGCGTTGCCGGTCGAGGCACACACAAGGGTGTCGGCGTTCCTGGCCAGCGCCATCTGCACGACCAGCCATGACGCGCGATCTTTGTAGGAATGGGTTGGCTCGACCGTTTCGTCTTTCAGCAAGAGGGTGCGCAGACCGGCCTGCTGCGCCAGGCGCGGACTTGGATACAAGGGCGTGTTGCCGACGTCGAGCAAGCGCGCGGCGTGCGGCAGCGGCGGCAACAGGGTTGCCGCGCGGGCCGAATCCGGCGCGTGCGTGCGGCCATACTGGGCGTAATCGTAGACACATTCAAGGACGCCCAGCAGTGGCAGGCCGGGCTGTTGCCGGGCGGCGCAGACGGGGCAGACATACAACGGTGCCTGCGCCGCCGGATAGTCGCGGCTGCAGGTAACGCAACGCAAGACATATTCAGCCGGCGCGCCCATGGCTCTCAAGAAACAGTGTGCCGTCTGGCCGGGTTACACGGTGAAGATTTCCTGCTCTTTGTGCTTCAGCACGACGTTGATTTTCTCGATGAAATCGTCGGTCATCTTCTGTACTTCTTTTTCGGCGTGGCGCAGGTCGTCCTCGGTGATCGTGCTGTCTTTCTGCAATTTTTTCAGCCGGTCGTTTTCTTCGCGGCGGATATTGCGCACGGCCACGCGCGTTTCCTCGGCCATGTGCTTGATGTGCTTGTCGAGATCGCGCCGGCGCTCTTCGGTCAATTCGGGAATGGGCACGCGCACCAGGCGACCGTCGTCAATCGGGGTGATGCCCAAGCTGGATGCTTGAATCGCCTTGACAATGCCGGCCACGGCATTTTGATCCCAGGGCTGGATCACGATCAGGCGCGGCTCAGGCGTGTTGATGGCGGCGATGTCGCGCAGCGGCGTATGCGTGCCGTAATATTCAACCTTGATGTCCTGCACCAGCGCCGCCGAGGCCTTGCCCGTGCGAATGCCGGCCAGTTCGTGCTGCATGTGTTCGAGCGCCTTTTGCATGCGGGCGCGCGCATCTTGGAGAACTTGGGTGTGTGTCATAACCAGCAACTCCTGTCTGAAAATGATGAACAAAACGTTACGGCCCTAGTATAGCAAAAACGCCGGCGCAATGCGCGGCGCGGCGCGCGCGTGAAGGCGACTGGCCGGAAGAATGCAGTAGCCGTGAGCATGCCGGCGGCGGCCCGGCGCCGCAACGGGGATCGCGCGTCCTTTTGACGCGTGGCCACGAAATGGTGTATACTAGTTATGCGTGCAAGATAGCGGAGTACTGTTTTTGCTGACTAACCATCAACGCCCCTAGTATGCACCTGCACATCGCCACGCTCAGGCTGAGCATGTTTGTTATGCTGGCTGTATGCGCGACGCATGCCGCCACAGCATTCACCTCGAATGGCATGCCCTATCTGGCTACCAGCCATGGCACGTACAAGCTCGGCAAGCGGCCGTATCCGCCGGGGACGCGCGCGCGATTTATCGCCGAAGGCCGCGCCCTTGGCGCGCTGCCGGCGGATTTTGTCGTGCGACACACTCTGCGCGGCGCAGCCGACAACGGCAGCGGGCTGCCCCCGATTGGCGACCAAGGCGCGGAAGGCTCCTGCACCGCATGGGCCGGCGCGTATGCCGTCAAAACCTATTACATGAAAAAGGCGAATCCATCCTTGAATCTCGCCTTGCCGCAGAATCAGGCCTCGCCGCGCTTTGCCTACAATTTGTACAATGGCGGCGCAGATGACGGCGGCTATGGCCATGAACCCTTCGAGGTGTTCATGCGCTATGGCTGCGCCTCAATGAGCGCGATGCCGTATGTTGAGGGCCAATACACCACCTTACCCACCTGGGCAAAATTCATGGACGGATTGTACCGGCGCACCACCAACTATGTCTGGCTGTGGGATTGGAAGCCCAGCGCCGCACAGATTACGCAGGCCAATGCCTGGCTCGACAATGGCGGCGTTGCGGCGGTGGGTGTGTACGCCACGCCCAGCTTTGACGCCTGGAACGCGGGTGATCCGCCGTGGGTCGGCTCGGCCTGCACCATTGACGACATTGATCACATGGTCTGCGTCTGCGGCTACGGCCCGGGCTACTACAAGATCGCCAACTCATGGGGCCCGTCCTTCGGCAGCAATGGCTTCATTTATGTCTCGAGCAATTACTTTGTCAACTATTTCTCGGATTTCATGTTTCCCTTGGAAGGCAGTTACACCGCCGTCACGGCCTATGCAAAACTGCGCGTGAACCACACGCGCCGCAGCGATCTGCGCAGCGCGCGCGTGTCGGTACACGGCACGCCCGCCTGGAACTTTCCGCCCACACCGGCGGATTACCCCGGCGGCAGCTCCTACCCGGCCGACACACGCGACAATCTCGAGATTGCGACCGACCTCACCTTCGCCAATTGGGCCGTGCCGTCCAGCGTGGTGACGGGCTACGTCGCCGATCTGGTCTCGCCGTACGTTGGCACGCTGACCTGGTTCAGCGTGGTCTATCACGGCGACGAATTCACGGCCAGCACGACCCCGACAATTGTGCCCGACAACAGCAGCGCGGGTGCCAGCGCGCGGGTCGTGGTGATCATTCCGGAAGCAAGCTGCGCCTGGGCGCTGCTGCTCGGATGGCATGCCCGGCGCCGGCGTTGCTGTAAAGTGGGAGGGGCTTCCATGCCCCGATGCAGCAGAATGCCGCGGTTGCTGTAATGGGAGGGGCTTCCATGCCCCGATGCAGCAGAATCGCCGCACGGAGGCGGCTCCCACGTTCTTTGCATGCTTCCACCGATCCCGCCGTTGACGGGATCGGTGGGGAGCAACACTACAAACAAACCGCCGGATCTGGGCTATGCACGGCGCTTGCAGTCGTGACCGGGTTATGCTATATTTGTCGAATGCAAACATGGTATCGTGGTGACGTGATTTTCAGCACTGGCAGAGCGCACGGGGCGCGCAGGCGAAACGTGTGGCGAAGCCGGATTGTCGGCGTGAGTCTGTTGTGCGCACTCTGCCTGAGCGGCTGCGGCAAGAAACCGCCGGCACCGGAGCCCGCGCCGCCCATCACGACAAATATTGGCTTGGTCAAATCCGACGGAGCCGACCGATTCGTGCAGACGCCGGAGGGCGTTTTTGTGCTGAACCAGCCGGCATCATTCAACTTGTTTTTCTCCAATCCTGCGCCGGCCCTTATCTTGTTCTACTCACGCACATCGGTGCCGTGCGTCATGATGAGCGCCCTGCTCTCGCGGACGGCCACGAATTATCTTGCGCGCGTGCGCTTCGGCCGGGTGGACTTGTCGGACACCAACAGCGCCGTGTTGGAAGCGCAATGCGCCGTGCGCGCCGTCCCCACGCTCCTCTTTGTGCGCAATGGCCGCGAGCAGCATCGCTTGGTCGGCAAGACCGCGCGCGACCGCTTGGATTATATGATCGAACGCAAATTGCTGACACCCTGACACACCGCATATGCCCATCTACACCTACGAATGCGCCGCATGCAATACAGAGAATGATATCCTCGTGGCGTCGGTCGCCGAGCGCAACACGCAATGTTGCCCGCAGTGCGGCAGCGCGCGCCTGCGCCAGCGCTTGACCACGTTTGCGGTCGGCAAGGCCAGCGCGGCGGCGCGCGCTTGCGCTTTGCAGAACACCGGGCGCTGCCCGCCGGGCGCGTGTGCGGCCTGCCCGTCGCAACGCATGCCATGAACCATTTTGCATTGTATGGCATGATCACGTGGGCGCTGGCCGGCATGCTGGCGGCAGCATCGCCCTTTCGCGCAACGGCCACGCTCGAGCGCGGCAGCGCGACAGATGCGCTCGCCACGGTGCGCATCGTGATTCCATCCAAGCATCATATTTATGCAGACGCTTTCACTGTCGTCGCGGCGGGCGGCGTCGGCATTGCGCATGTGGAGTTGGCCGCGCCCGTCACCAAGTATGACCCGCTCAGCGAAGAAGAGCGGGCCATGTATGAGCATGATATTGTTGCGCAGTATCTGCTGACCGGCGCGCTGGTGTATCCGCTGGACGTGACGGTGCGCTACCAGGGGTGCGACGAGACCACCTGTTACATGCCGGAGGTGGCGGTGCTGTCGCTCCGCCAAGCAATGGTCAACGGTCAAGGGTCAAAGGTCAAAGACAAAACAGAAACAGCATCTGACAACATGGCCACATCGACAACGACAGATGGCGCGGCAGATCCCGGTGCGGAGGCCGCTCCCTTGCTCAGTAATCAGTGTTCAGTGATCAGTGATCGGTCCGGAAGCAGCGGCAGCATGCGCGGCACAGAAGCCGCTCCCATGCTACAACTGCTGGATCAGTTTCGCGAGCGGACGCGCGGCGTTGGGTTTATGCCGGCCGACAAATTTCTTGCGTTTCTGGCTGCGCGCGCCCCTGCGCCCGCCAACGAGGCCGGTGGCGCCCTTGCCACGTTTTCTCAGCGCGGGCTGCTGCTCTCGCTGTTGCTGATTCTGCTGGGCGGCTTGGCGCTGAATTTGACGCCGTGTGTCCTGCCGATGATGCCCATCAATCTGGCGATCATCGGCGCCGGCACGCAGGCCGGTTCGCGTCTGCGTGGTCTTGCGTTGGGCGGCGTATATGGCCTGGGCATCGCCGTCGCCTATGGCGCGCTCGGCGTGGTGGTTGTCTTGACCGGCGCGCAGTTTGGCGCGCTCAACAGCACGGCGTGGTTCAATATTCTGATCGCCGCCATTTTTGTCGTGCTGGCCTTGGCGATGTTCGATATCGTTCAGATTGATTTCACCCGCTATCAGCACGCCGCCGTCGGCGCGCGCGTCAAGCGCGGCGGGTTTGTCACGGCCTACCTGGTCGGCACGGTCGCGGCGCTGCTGGCGGGCGCATGCGTCGCGCCGGTTGTCATTCAAGTGCTGGTGCTGGCCACGACGCTCTATGGCCGTGGCGTGCATGCGGGCTTGTTGCTGCCGTTTGTGCTCGGGCTGGGCATGGCGTTGCCGTGGCCGCTGGCGGGTGCGGGCCTGGCGTGGCTGCCCAAGCCGGGCGCGTGGATGGTGCGCGTCAAGCAGGGCTTCGGCGTGCTCATTCTGGCGATGGCGCTGTGGTACGGCTACGAGGGCTATCGCCTTGCGCGCGGCGCGCCGGTTGCGGTCGCGGACCGCATCTGGCGCACGTCACTCCCCGCCGCGCTGGCCGAAGCGCAGCGCACTCACAAGCCTGTCTTGATCGATTTCTGGGCGATGTGGTGCAAGAATTGCCTCGCGATGGACACGGTCACATTCAAAGACCCGCGCGTGCGCGCCGCTCTGAGCGCTTTGGTCCCTTTGAAACTACAAATTGAACAATTTGACGACCCGCGCGTCAAACCGATTATAGATCACTTCAAAATCATGGGGTTGCCTACCTATATTGTGCTTGAACCACGTCAGGAGCAGTAACATGAAAAAACTCATAAAATGGTTGGTGCGCCTAACCGCGGTGCTGGTGGTTGTGGTCGTGGTCGTCGTGCTCGGCGCAGTCGGCTTGAGCATGACCGAATGGTTTGTCAAGAGCATCGCCTTGCCGATGGTCAGCGACCAGACGCCGTATAACATTTCGTTGACGCACTGGCGCTTCCGCCCGTGGTCGTCGCTGGCATTTCAAGGCTTGGTCGTCCGGCAAAAGGACATCCCAGCCGGCCGCGACAACACGATTGCGGAGGTACGCGCCTTTGTTGCCCGTTATTCGCTGGCATCGTTTCTGCGCAGACATCCCGTGCTCGATTCGATTGAGATTGACACGCCGGTTATCGGCCTGACTAGTGTGCGCGCCCAAGCCGGCCCCGGCCAGCCCGCGCCCGGAGCGGGCCCGGCGGCAGCTCCCGCGCCTGGAGCGGCGCCCACACCCGCGCCCGCCACCACCACGCGCAAGCCCAGCCGCCCGCCTGCGCTCGGCGCCCTGGCTCTGCCTTTCACCGCCAAGACTGTGCGGATCAGCAATGCCGAATTCTCGTATCAAGACAATGCCGGCATGCGCGTTCAAGTACGCGATATGAATCTGAACGCACATGACCTCGGTCCGTCCCAGCGCGGCACGATTGATTTCGCCGGCACGGTCAGCTATGCCGACGGCAAAGAGGTCGCGATCGAGCGCCTGCCGCTTACCTTCAACGCCGCGTGCACCTTGAACGAATCGATCATGCCCAAGGCGCTGGTCAGCAGTCTGGCGATTTCGAATGTGCTGGGGCGCGTCGGCACGATGGATCTGCGCTCGCTGGCGACCACCGTGAATCTATCTGTCCAAAGTCTGGATGCCAAGCAATTCACGGTCGAGCGCGCCGTTGCGCACGTGGACTGGCTCGATCAAGCGCTGGCGCAGGTGCTGGTCACCGGTCGCTTCAATCTGCAACAGATTACAGCAGAGGGCATGATCAATGCCAGCTTGCGCCCGAGCCCGCTCTGGCAGGTCTTCGTGCCCAAGAAAACCGGCCTTGATATCAGCAGCACGCGCGCCGACCTGAATCTCATGGTCAATGCCGCCGAGAAGGGCCAGACCCTGACGACGAAAGGCACCTTCAATGTGCAAGACCTCAAGCTCACGCCGCCGAAGGCCTCGCCGCAAGGCATTGCGCCCATGAGTTTCGCCGGCGCCTTTGATGCCAGTCTCGATCAACGCGACCAGACGTTTGTCCTGCCGCAGCTCAACGTCAACATTTCGCAACGCAGCGTACAGGTGGTATCCATACGCACGGAATCGCCAGTCTCGCTGAGTTGGGCGCCGGCCGGCACAACGTCACGTCTGCGCGACGACAGCGCGCGCGTGCGCCTGGATATCAACCAGCTGTATCTGCCGCAGCTCAACGCCTTCCTCGGCAATGACAAGACCAGCATTAACGATGGCGAGTTGAGTGCCAATCTCGTCTGCGACATCGTCAATCGCGGTGAGCGCATCGGCGTACAGGGCACGATCGCCGCGGAAAACGTGGAACTGCGCAGCGGCAAAGCCAACTGGCGCAAACTCACGATTAAATCGCAGATTGTGACCGAACTCGAAGCCATGTCACTCTTCAATGTGCGCAAGCTGAGCGCCGAGACGCTGCTGGACAAGAACCCGGTCGGCACGCTGGCCGCCGGCGGTTTCTACGACCTGCGCGCCGGCAGCAATCGTCTGGCGCTGGCAGTCGCCAAGCTGTCCAGTGAATTGGTCCGGCCTCTGCTCGATCCGCAGAACAAGAATCGCCGGCTCGACGGCTTGGTCATGACCCTGCAGGCGCTGACGGAAAACAGCGCGCCGAAACAGAGCCCGCAGAATGTCGGCATCAATCTCACGATCGACAATCCGGCCCGCCGCACTGCCGCCGAATGGGACTCGCTCGCCTGGGATGTCAATGCCACCGTCTCGCCCAAAGAAGCGGTCATCAACACCTGCACCGTGCGCGTCAGCCCGGCCGCCTGGCAGAACAATCAACTCGCGCTCAAAGGCACGGTCCAGTTCAAGTCCAGCGCGACGCCCAGCCAGCTCGAACTTAGCAGCAAACAATTTGACGCCACCGTCCTGCTCGACACCTTCATGCCGGCCAAAAAGGCCGCCGGCAAGACCGAGCTCTACCGCAACCAGCTGCCGTGGGACCTTGACACGCTGTACGCCGCTGGCAGCGCGAATGACGCCGTCCCGGCCCGGCCCGTGGCGCGCGCCATCGCCGCCAGCGAACCGGCGGCGATGAACTTGCAGGGCCGCGACCTCAACCTGGCCGTGCGCTGCGACGAGCTGCGCGCGCGCGAACTGCTGCTGCGCCCGCTCCACCTTGACGTCGCCGTCAAGGACAACATCGCCTCGCTCGTCTCGCGCGAGGTGCGCCTGAACAACGGCGAGATCCGCCTGAACGCCAGCGCCAATCTGGCCGTGCCCGGCTTTACCTACACCGCCACCGCGCTTGTGACCAACGTGCCGTTGCGTCCGCTGATCAACTCCTTCGTGCCCGAGCAGCGCAACAAGGTCGACGGTCTGCTGGCCGCGAATCTTAGCCTGCGCGGCGCCGGCGTGACCAAACCCAGTTTGCAAAAGGCATTGTATGCGCAAGCCCTCGCCACGGTTGACAACGGTACGCTGCTCAATCCGATCATCCTTGGCGAAATCGGGCGCACCTTCCACATTCCCAGCATGCAGAGCATCAACATGGCGGATATTGTTGCGCCGGTCGCGGTCGAAAATGGCATGGTCAAGCTCAACGATGCGCGCCTTGACAGCAGCTCGTTTCATGCCACCATGCGCGGCACGATGGATTTTGACCAACGCCTGGACATGCTGGTCTTCCTCGGCTTGAGCGGCGCGGAAATCATCAATCTCTGTTCGGCCTTCGGCGTCACCATGCCGCTCACCAAAAACGTGAATCAGATTTACAATTTGCCCGTGCCCATCCCGGTTCGCGGCACACTCAGTAAGCCCAAGGTCGAGATAACCTACACTCAATTTCTCACTGATGTGGTCAAAGCGGTCGGGTTGGATCCGACCGGCGTGCTGCGCGGCGTACTGGATTATATCCCCAAGGGCCAATCGCCCAAGGTGGACCAAGGCATTAAGATACTCGAGGGCCTTTTCAAAAAGTAGTTGATCATGTACGACGTGCCGCGTCATGATGCGCCGGAGTCCGCCTGCCTGGTTGGCTTCGATCTGCCCGCCAATATCATCGCCGACCAAAACGTCAGCTTCGCGGAACTGACCGCCCTCGCGCTTACCGCCGGCGCACAGCCCGTCGCCGAACTGATCTGCAAACGCGCCGCCATTCATCCCGCCTATTTCATCGGTAAGGGCAAGGCCGAGGAATTGGTGCGCCTGTGCCAAGAGCACGACCTGCATCTCGTCCTCGTTGATCATGACCTCGCGCCCGGCCAAGCCCGCAATCTCGAGCGCATGACCAACGCCAAGATCATTGACCGCACCGGCTTGATTCTGCAAATTTTCGCCCAGCGCGCCCGCTCGCGCGCCGGCAAACTGCAGGTCGAACTGGCCCAGCTCGAATACTTGCTGCCGCGCCTGACGCACCTCTGGTCGCATTTCTCGCGCCAATACGGCGGCCTTGGCACGCGCGGCCCGGGCGAGACCCAACTCGAAGTGGACCGCCGCCGCGTCCAATTGCGCATCCGCCGTTTGCACGAGCAGCTCGATGCCGTGCGCAAACAGCACGCGGTCCAGCGCGTCCGCCGCCAGCGCGCCGACATCCCGCTCGTCGCCTTGGTCGGCTACACCAACGCCGGTAAGTCTACCTTACTGCGCACCCTGACCGACGCCGACGTGCTGATTGAAGACAAGCTCTTCGCCACTCTCGATCCCACCTCGCGCATCTGCCAGTGCCCCACCGGCGAACGCTTTATTTTCACCGATACGGTTGGCTTCATTCGCAACCTGCCGCATGGCCTCGTTGCCGCCTTCAAGGCCACCCTCGAAGAAACCGAGCGGGCCGATGTCTTGCTGCACATCGCCGATGGCACGGCGATTGACCTGGCCTCACAGATCGCCGCCGTTGATGTGGTCCTGCGCGAGATCGGCGTGGACCAGAAACCGACCGTGCTGGCGCTCAATAAAGTGGATAAGCTCTCGCATCGCGAACGCCGCGAGTTGCACGCCGCGTATCCCGAGGCCGCCATGATTTCGGCCCAATATGGCTATGGCTTCAACGACCTGTTCTGCAAATTGCGCGCGCGCTTGCCGGCCACCATGACGCGCCTGCAGTTGCGCATTCCCTTCCAAAAATCACTGCTGGTCAGCCGGCTGTACGAGCACGGCGAAGTGGTGACCGCGCAATATGCCGAGGATGCCGTGCTGGTGGACGCGTATGTGCCCGAGCACATGCTGGCCGATCTGCGCCGCTATCGCGCCAAAGAAGTGAAATGAAAAGCATCAATCGCCGGCAGAACATCAGTTTCATGCGCAAACAGCGCCCACAACCGCCGCCGCGCGCCAAAGGCGCCACGACCCAGCGCGGACCTGCGGCGAAAGGCCGCTCATCACCCCGGCCACGCTGACCATGCGCACCTGTGCCCTGCTGCTGTTCTGCACCGCACTGCTGCTCAGCGGCTGCGCCCGCCGCCCAACGAAGCCGCCGCGCTCCCCCAATCCGACAAATCTTATCCGTCCGATCCGTCCAATCCGTCGGATCAGCCCGCCCCAGCCCGCCCCGCCGGCCGCCAGCACCAGCTTGGTGCTCGCCGTGCTCGGCCCAGGCAGTCTGCGCGGGCGCATTATTCTGGCCAACGGCGCGCCGGTGACGGGCGCATGCGTCTGGGCCGAGCAATTGACCGGCGCGGCAGTGCAAGACTGGCAGCGCCAATTGCGCACGCCGCTGAAAGCCGCGCCGGGCAGCGTGTGCGTCTCGGACGCCACTGGTGAGTTTGTCATATCCACCGTGCCGCGCGACGCGGCATTTGTCGTCAAGAGCGCGCCGGCCATGCTGCCGCCGGCGCTGGCTGGGCCGTTCGGCGGCCAACATGCCGTGCCAGAATATGTGACGCTGACCATCCCGCTCGATGGCGGACGCCTGACCGGCACCTTCACCGATGACACCGGCGCGCCCTGCACCAATGTCATGATCTTCCACACAAAACGGGCGCATGACCCAAACTGGGAGCATGATGAGCGTTTGCCAGTGATGCTGCAAGTTGATGCAGACGGTTCGTATTTGACGGAAATGCTGGCACCGAACGAATACGAATTCACGTTCTATGCGCCATGGCATTTGCCGCTCACGCGCCGCGTCCTGATCCGCCTGGAAAGCGACGAGGCGCTCGATCTGGTGTTCCACGCCATGCCGATCCTGACTGGCATTGTCGTGGACGCCAAGACGCAACTGCCCGTCATGGGCGCCGTGGTGATTAACACCGACAATGACAGGGGGGATTTCACCAACTGCGAAATCATCCAGACGACTCGCATGGACGGCCTGTTCACCTGCGTCATGCAAAAATACCTATGTGTTTTCTGTTTCCATGCCGACTATGAAAGCGAGATGTACCAATACCATGGCGCGCAACCGCCCAGCAATATTGTCATTGCCTTGACGCGCGAGACCGGCACCATCTGTGTGCGCGTGCAAACCCATGCGGGCGCGCCAGTCACAAACGGAGGGGTGCGGCTGGATCCCACCCCGCCACCCGTGCAAGACAGTTCTTTCTTTACTACTCGACTGCGCGGCGGCTCGGCCTTGTTTGAGCGCATTCAAACGCGCTATGCGCCGTATATCGCGAGTGCGTTTGATCTCGTGAAATCGCCGCCCATCGCGCTTGCGCCGGGCGAGTACAAGGAAGTCTGGCTGACGTTGCCGCCCATGGGCGCATTGCACTTGCGCTTCTCCGCACCGGTCATCCGTGGCGGCGGCGGCCCGCGTGACGAGTGGCGGGGTGTCTACGCCGTGTGCCATGGCGCACATGGCATGCGCGAGTTTTATACCACCGAGATGACGCCCACCCTCTGGCCCGCACGCGACATGCTGACCGGCATCTATCGCACGGTCGTTGACGGCGATTGCGTCACCCGCTGGGAAACCAATGTCGAGATTTTTGCCAGCGCAACCACCGTGCTCGATGTGCCCGTGCTGACCCAAAATGTCGGCGTCATCGAGGGCAGCATCACCACGCGCAATGGCTTGCCGGTTTCCGGCTATATCACGGTGGACGGCGGCACCTTTCATCGCAGTTTTCCGCCAGACATGTTTCCGGATGGGCGCTTTGCCATTCGCGGCCTTGATCCGCAGACCGCCTATGATCTTTTTCTCACGCCGGCACCCACCAACATTTATGTGCGCGCCGTGTTGCCCGGCGGCCCGCCGCTGCAACTCGTGATTGACCCCATGTACCGCCTGACCGGCACGGTCAAAGATGAAAACGGCACGCCGCTGCGCGCGCGCCTGGGCTTCCTCAATCTCGAGTGGAACTGTGACGGCGCGTTTCAAGTGTTTCCGGTCGCGTGCGGTCGGCATGTGCTGATTGTGGAAGCCGATGGCTATGCGCGCGCATTTCAAGAAGTGGACGTCCAGGACGGCGACGTGGATGTGGGCGACATCATCCTGAAAGACCGCGGCGTCACGCTGCGCGGCAGTGTCACGGACACGGCCGGCAATCCATGTTCGAACATGCCGGTTCAAGTCCGTGCTTATTACGACGAGCGTGCCCGCGCCACTGGCAATTCGTGCTGGGGCGCCTGGCCGCGGCTGATGGGCACGCGCGAGTTTATGGTGCCGGCCGTGCCGCGCAATGTGCTGATCACCATCGGCGTTGGCCTGGACACGCCGCGCGAGCTCGGCCGGCTGACGGCGGACACCGATTGCGGCACGCTGGTCATCAATCCGGCCGCCGCGCCGTGAAATCTGCTATTCCGCATACGGCTGTCCGGCGGTTCTTGCTCCCCACCGGGCTTGTCCCGGTGGAAGCAGAGATTGGTAGCAAGGCTGGCGGTGCGCCGCGTGCTCAATCTTCTTCACCCACGCCGCAAGGGCGTGGGGGTCGCCGGCGCCAGCAGTGCAGTGCGGCCTCGCCGTTGGATGTGCCAGGCATCGCCACAAAAGCGCAGACTGCCGACATCTTGGCGGCCGTCAAAGAATCCCGCGCCGACAAAGCCCGCAAATGAACGCCTTCAAAAAAGTCCTGTCTGGTCTCACTGCGTTGTCTTGGCTGCTTTTTCTCTTTTTGGACTATTACTGGCAGATTGTTATCACCAAGGCAGTATGCGATCAGAATGCAACGTATGGCGAGTTGTATGGACCATTGTCTTTTCTTCGACCAATTGTTTTGATTGCGGCGCTTGTCTTGACAGGCGCGGCACTTTGCATGCTCTTTTTTTCTCAAAACAAGCAGGAACTGCCGCATGAGTGACAACCGCGCACGCAAAGCACTGCGCGGCCAGCCGACCGATTGCATCCCTTTGTTCGATCAGCCAGGCCATCCCGGGTTTCTGAAGAAACTGACCGGCATCGATCCGTTCGAAAACACAGAACAGGCCATCGCCAAGGCCGTCGCCCTCCTCGATATCGACCTGCTCGCCGGCAGTGTCGCGCGGCAGACACAGGCCACGGCCGACGCGCCGCATCTGTACGGATTGCACACAACCGCGTGGCGGCACGCCGGTGCACCCCGGGCCGACCTCTGCTCGTATGATCCGGCCCGCGACCGGCCGGGCGATCCGGCCGGCATGGACGACCACGCGTGTCAGGCGTTCCTGCAGGCGCGCCTGGACCGCGACCGGCGCTTGGTGGGCCAGACCGCCCTGCTGATCGGGTTCACGTACACCACCTGCATCCAATATGCCGCCGAGGATCTGCATTGGCCTGATTTCCTCATGGCGACGCTGACCGGGGAGAAACATATCCCAGCCCTGCTTGACCGCTGCGAGGCCGCCAGTGCAAAAATCTATCACGCCTATGCCACGACCGATCTGGAAGTGATGTTCACCCATGATGACATTGCCATGACGACCGGCCTGATTTACAGTCCGGCATGGCTGCGCGAACATCTCCTACCGCGGTACCGGCGTATTTTCGCGCTGCTCAAGGCCCGGCAGATCCCCATTCTTTTTTCGACTGACGGCCGGTTTGTGGATGTGGCTCAGGACTTGGTCGCGGCCGGCGCGGACGGGTTTTTTCTGGATACACCGTGCGTGACGCTGGAAGAAATCGTGCAGCTGTGCGGCAAGAACCTGGTCTATTTTACGGGCCCGGCGCCGGCCACCATGCGTTGCGGCACGCCGGCCCGCATTCGCGAAGAAATCCGGCTCATGGCGGAGACCGCCCGGGAACTGCCCCGCTTTTTCTTTCACATGGTGGGCGGTTGGACGCACGACACGCCGATCGCCAATGTCCAAGCGTTCTATGAAGCGTGCCGCAAGTGGGGCGCGCGCTGAGAGGAGACGCAGAGCATCAGACTAGGGTCATGCACTGACAGTTGACAATGGGGAAAATTTGCTCGCGACGAACAGATTTATGGCAAGGCAACTTCCGCGCGGATGCAGGCATGGGTTCCGTGAGTCATCTGCGGCAGCGGCGTAATCTGCGGATAAATCAGCTTTCAGTTTTCGGTTCTTGGTTTGCAGCATGAAAGGCTTGGTCATTTGTGTTGATTCGCGGCAATCTGGGGCGGAATATCTGCGGTTTGGCAGCGGCGGCACGGTCGCCGGGCCGGCGACCCTCCCGCAGAATGCGCTGAATGCTGATGAACTCTCGGCGTACGCTGCGTCTCGGCGGTGAAATCGCGGCAGTGCTTGGGCAGTGGCACGCACGCGGAACGCCGTTCCGCGGCTGCATTAGTGCAGAGAGCCACAGCCGCCATGTTGACGCGCCGGCGCAAGGGTGTTATACTAATGCGGGAGTAGTTTCCGCAAGTTCACGACAGCGCAACCAACCAGGAGGCGCCATGGCATTCGATCCCGCACGGCAGATTCAAGACTATCTCGTCTTCGGCGAGTATGGTGATGTGAACCCCTCCATCTGCGATTCCGCCACCTACACGTTTCTGAGCGCCGACCAAATGGAGGAGCGCTTTACCCATGACATCGAGGGCTGCTTCCTTTACTCGCGCCATTGGAACCCCAGCACGAAATATCTGGCCGACGCCCTGGCCCGCATGGAAGACGGCGAGGCGGCCCAAGTGATGGCCTCGGGTATGGCCGCCATCAGCGTGACCTTGCTGCAGTTGTGTTCCCGCGGTGATGAGATCGTGGCGGGGCGCACGATATATGGCGGCACCTATGCCTTGCTGAAGAACCTGCTGCCGCGCTTCGGCATCACCACCCGCTTCGTTGACTTGCTCGACGCCGCGGCGGTGCGCGCGGCGATCACGCCCCAGACGCGCGTATTGTACTGTGAATCGATCAGCAATCCGCTGCTGGAAGTTGCCGACCTTCCGGCGCTCAGTCGAATCGCGCGCAAACACGGACTGCAGTTGGTGGTCGACAACACCTTCAGTCCGCTGATCCTGTCGCCCTTGCGCCTGGGCGCCGATGTCGTCGTCTACAGCATGACGAAGTTCATCAACGGCACCAATGACTGTGTCGCCGGCAGCGTGATCGCCTCGCACGCGTTCATCGCCCGCTTGTGCGACATCAACGGCGGAACCAGCATGTTGTTGGGGCCTGTGCTTGACAGCATTCGTGCCGCCAATCTGCTGAAGAATCTGCACAGTCTGCACATTCGCATGGTCAAGCATGGCGCGAATGCATTGTACCTCGCCGGCCAGTTGCAGCAGGCCGGCTTGTGCGTGCATTACCCCGGCCTTGCCACGCATCCGCAGCACGCCTTGCTGACGCAGATGATGAACCGCGGCTTTGGCTTTGGCGGCATCGTGGCCGTCGACGTCGGCACGCACGCGACTGCCAAACGACTTATGATGCGCATGCAGCAAAAAAAAGTTGGCTATCTGGCCGTCAGTTTGGGCTATTTCAAAACGTTGTTCAGTTCGCCCGGTCAGAGCACCTCGTCAGAAATGCCGGCTGAGGAACGCCACCGGATTGGGCTGGGCGACGGCCTCGTCCGCTTTTCGGTGGGCCTCGATAATGATATCGAACATACCGGCGCGGTGATCAAGGCGTGTCTGAAAGAGGTGGGCATCCCGCTTGACGGCCCCGCCCGCGCACACTAACCACTATGTGTTCGAGCACAACGCGAATGATCGAGTACGCGGAGATTGACCAAACGGATCGGGACTTGATGCGCGCTGCAGCGGCAGTGCTTGAGAAAAACTATCGTGATCCCCGGCATACCGTTGGCGCGGCGGTCCTGTGCGCCTCCGGCACGGTGTACGTCGGCGTCAACATCGAGTCGTGCGGCTATGGTCCGTGTGCCGAGCCTGCCATTGGGCTCTTTTCGTGACGCGGGCCACACAACATCCGTCCGGTCGGCCATCTTGGCACAATAATCTCCCGCGGGCCGCGTCATTAATTATAAGCCATGCATGAAGATGCAGACAATATTCGGGCGTATCTGAAGGGTAACATGAGCGCCTTTCACCAGTTGTACACGCGCTACGAGCGCCCACTGCTCTTTTACATTCGCGCGATGGTGCGCCCGGTGGAAGCCGCCGAGGATGTCTTTCAGGAGACCTGGCAGCAGGTGGTCAAGAAACTGCCCGGGTTCCGCTTCAAAGGCGCCTTCCGCAATTGGCTGTACACGATTGCGCATCACCGCGTGATTGACCATGTCCGCAGCGCCACGCGCCAGCCGCAGGTCTCCCTCGATGAGCCCGTCGAGGTCGGGGCCGCCACCACCCTGCATGAGCTGCTGGCCGATCCGGCGCCCGATGTGGTTACCGCCCTCAGCGTCCGCGACCTGTATCACAAGCTCTGTGCACTGGTTGAGCACTTGCCGCCGGCGCAACGCGAGGTGTTCTTGATGCGCACGGACGCCGGCTTGAGTTTTAACGAGATTGCCGCGCTGGTCGACGCGCCGTTGAACACGGTGCTGGGTCGCATGCATTATGCGGTCACCCGCCTGCGCGCAGAACTGAAGGATGACTATGACACACTCCACTGACACCGCCCGGCAGGTCCGCAGCGCCCTCTGGCGCGGCGCGCCGCTGCCCGACGAGCTGCTGCTCGAAACACCGCCGGCAACCGCGCCGGTGCGCAACGCGATCTATGCCGCCGCACGCACGCAGGCCGCCCAACTCGCCGCGCGGCCGCAACCGGTCTGGGCCCGCGCCTGGCAGAGCCTGCACATTCTGGTGCGTGGCCAGCTTGGCTATGGGGCTTGGGCCGCCTGCGCCGTTGGCATTTTCATGGCCTGCGTCTGGCTTGGCAACGGGCGCGCGCCGGTTGCCACGGCCCAGCAAAATCCGGTTGACGAATTTGTCACGAGCGCCCTGGCGCTCTGTGATGAGGCCACCCTGGCGCCCTTGACCGAACAGTCCGGCCTTGATCTTGAAGACGATGCACTCCACGCCAATTTGCAGGAAACGGCCAGTGCCATTGCCTGGCTCGAAGATGATCTGCACGTGGACGTGTTTGCCAGTAACAATTAGCGGAGTCCACCAATGAATGCGGCCAAAATCCTCACGCGCGCCGGCCTGACCGTGCTGGCGCTGTGCGTCACGTGCGCATGGGCCGAACCGCCCGCGCCGCCAAATCCCGCGCCACCCCCGCCAAACATGGCAGCACCAGACCCGCCGCCACCGCCACCCCC
>Ga0268276_1000201_pt1 | contig 71781 bp, 48 predicted proteins | sample saktaG_4_FD_190145 | JGI IMG/M metagenome (GOLD analysis project Ga0268276, IMG submission 190145) | Saline water microbial communities from Sakinaw Lake, British Columbia, Canada - sak_2010_1_5_45m | ecosystem: Environmental > Aquatic > Non-marine Saline and Alkaline > Saline ... | reverse complement strand
TAGGTGATTGATTTGCCTTCTTGCTAGTAAGCGTTCTTCCGAACTGCGAGCGTTTCGTTATAAGTCCACCTGCATAGCTCCAATGTGTCTTCCATTTTAGATCTCTGGGACTTTGTAGGATAGATCCATTGGTCATCGGTTAAGACGAGAAGCGACTTGGGTAGCAAACTTGGCGAAATCTGGCTGATCAATGAGATCGGAGTATGTTCGTTTTCAGATTTGATCTCGTTCATGGAACGCATAAATCGTGTGAAACATTAGTCGGCTATGTAGCTCAAAATCCTTAACCGATGACCCATGAGGATAGATCTTATACCGAAGTACTTTCAGCAAATCACTTCACCTTTTGCATGTCCACATAGCGTTCAATGACATCTTTGGTTGCATCTCCACAGGTTCCAACGTAGTATGACGGATTCCAGAGATGACCATTCCAAAGTTGGTTTCTCAGTTCAGGATGTTTTTCAAAGAGCTTTTTCGCTGTAATACCTTTAAAGATCTTGGGGTTCCTCGCCGAACTGTGTGGGAAAGGATCATCGCTCTATTTGGACTTATTGTCAACTTAGGCACGCCTAAACTTCGATGATCCATCACATATAAGCTCACATGTACCCTAAATGTATGTGATTTTATGGATAATATTAGCGTTCATTCGCGTTCATTCGTGGTTGAAATCAAAAGGAATGCGCTCACCCACATCAAATAGCGAGGAACCGATCTTGGCAATGTTAGCAGGAGCAAATATTGGATGAGCAGTCACAAAGAGGTGAACGTGATCAGGCATTACTTCCTGATTGATTAATGTAATATCCTTCTGCTTTGCGATCAATTCATGCAACAAGTGAAGGTCCTCCGCTATTGATCCAACAAGAACATTTCTCCGATACTTTGTGGACCATACGAAGTGATAATACACGTTATAGACACAGCCTCTTGCGCGTACCCAATGCGCTTGTTCAGTCATCCTGATTCATACATGTGGTCACCATGTGTATATATACCTATCAATAGGTACGGGCTGTATCCAGCCTTTAAAAAGGCGGGGATTAGCCCTGATTTCGTCCTAAATTGCTGTAAATCGAGCTGATTCTTCTAAGAATATCGATAGGCTGCGGCGCTACCTGGCACGTCCGGCGAATCAAATTACAGCAATTTCGGCATGCTGCCTATTATATCTATCTTGATGTGATGCGGAGGTCTCTCTAAATCCTCTGAATATCTTCGCTGAATCGGAGACATTGGACTTATTTTGGCTACAATTACCATCGCATCAATCGTTACCGCTCTTAAATAACTCGAATGCTCGATCAACCGGTCAGCAAATGGCATGATTATAAATATATAATATATTCAAAGTAACAAGATAGTGCATTTTATGTCGAAAAAATTCATAAATTATTGCTTTTTATTACAACGTAAAGCCTTATATAGACGGGCGACTTGCTAATTTAAATAAGGCGATGACAATGCATCATTTGAAGAGAAAAACACTGCCGTTCACATCCATCGTTGGTCAGTACGACATGAAGTTCGCCCTGATCTTAAACGCTATAAATCCCCGCATAGGCGGAGTGCTGATCCGGGGTGACAAAGGCACCGCCAAATCAACCGCCGTGCGGGCCCTGGCCGACCTACTCGAGAATATACTTGTGGTGGAGGATTGTCCCTTCAACTGCGATCCCGCCAATCCGGATTCGATGTGTGATCTGTGCTTTGAGAAAAATGATAAAGGCCAGATAAGGGCAGTGGAGAGAAAGACGCCGGTTGTCGATCTGCCGCTAGGGGCAACCGAGGATAGAGTTGTCGGCTCTTTGAACGTGGAGCGGGCCATCAAGGAGGGCATCAAAGCCCTGGAGCCGGGAATCCTGGCCGCCTGCAACCGGGGCATACTCTACATAGACGAGGTCAACCTCCTGGATGATCACGTGGCTGATGTTCTGCTGGATTCCGCCGCCATGGGCGTGAACTTCGTTGAGAGGGAAGGCGTGTCTGTGGCCCATCCCGCTCGCTTCATCCTGGTAGGGACCATGAACCCAGAGGAGGGCGAGATCAGGCCGCAACTGCTGGACCGGTTCGGGCTGCAGGTGAGCGTCGTGGGAATAGATGATGTGGAGCAGAGGATGCAGATCGCCAAGATGGCGGATGCATTTGATGTCGATCCGGAAGGGTTTGCGATAGAACACCAGGCCGAACAGGATCAGATGAAAGAGGCGATCGCCAAGGCGAGGGAGATGCTAAACCAGGTGACCATGAGCGATGACCTGCTCCGCACCATTGCCACCACCTGCATAGATCTAGGGGTCAAGACGCACCGGGCAGAGATCGTGATCTCCCGAACGGCCAAGACGATTGCCGCCTATGAGGGAAGGGGCGAGGTCCTCCCCAAAGATGTCAAGAAGGCCATGGAGTTCGCGCTTGCCCACCGCATGAGGAGCCGGCCCTTTGAGCCACCCACATTGAACAAGGATAAGCTCGACAAATCCATGGAAAAGCAGCAGCATGAGCATCATCATGAACAACAGCAGCAAGAGAAGAATCCCAAGCAGCAACAAAAGCCTAAGCAGCAGCAGAAGCAGGAGCGGGAGCGGGAGCCGCAGCAGCCCGACTCCCAGCAGGACTCCAATGAGACCCAGGCCGCATCGCCTCAGGAGCAGATCTTCGAGATCGGGTCTCCAATTGATGTGCGGAAGATAAGCGCGTCCCGCCACAGGGACAGGCTATTCCGCCGCAGGATCAGCGGCCGGAGGATGAACACACTGGCCGCACAAAACTCGGGCCGGTACCTCCGCCAGAGGATGCCCACGGACGGAAAGGACATAGCAATCGACGCCACCATCCGAGCGGCCGCCCCTTATCAGAAGTCCCGGCCCGGCAAGAACGCCATCAGGGTGTTGGCCGAGGACATCCGGGAGAAGGAGCGGGTGGGAAAGACATCCGCGGTGGTCATGTTCGTGGTGGATGCCAGTGGCTCCATGGCTGCCATGCAGAGGATGGAGAGCGCCAAGGGGGCTGTGCTCTCCCTGCTCATGGACTCCTACCAGAAGAGGGATAAGATAGGCATGGTAGCCTTCAAGGGCAAGGATGCCGAGCTCATCCTGCCCCCCACATCCAGCGTGGATCTGGCCTTGAGCAGGCTTCAGGAGCTTCCCACTGGCGGCAGGACCCCTCTGTCCGCCGGACTGTCTCGCGGCCTGAAGCTCTTAGAGGGTGAGATGAGAAAGAACGACGAGATCAAGCCGATGATGGTCCTCATATCGGATGGTCGTGCCAATGTGAGCCTGGGGGGCAAGATCAAAGAGGAGCTTTTAGAGATCTCAGAGAAGAGCCGGCAGCTTGGAGTCAACACCATCGTCATAGATACCGAGGTGGTACAGAACTCCTTCATGGATATGAGGCTTGGTTACTGCCAGGATATTGCAGAGACCGCGGGAGGCAAGTACTATCCCATATCAGGACTCACCCCCGAGGCGCTCTGCCGCATTGTAGACGGAGAGCAAAAGCTGCTCTTCGACGCCAATAACTGAGGTCCTGACGGGATGGCTATTGGTGCCATGAGAGATCGCGAGGCTTTATGAGCAATATCATAGATATATCGGGCCTAAATAAGGAATACTCTGGAAAAAGGGTCGTCAATGACTTGAATTTATGCGTGTTCCAGGGCGATCTTTTCGGATTTTTAGGGCCCAATGGGGCTGGTAAGACCACCACCATACGCATCCTGACTACGCTTACCAAGCCCACCTCGGGAAAGGTGCTCATCAGCGGCATCGACGTGGCCAAGGATGCAGGGTTGGTCAAGGAGGAGTTCGGCGTGGTGCAGCAGCACCTCAGCCTAAACCGTGACCTGACCATTGCCGAGAACCTGGAGTTGCATGCCCGGCTGCATCACATCCCAACGGCCGAGAGGAAGAGACGGATAGCCGATCTCCTGGATTATGTGGAACTCTCCGATCATGCCGACTATCTCATCGACAACGTCTCGGGAGGGATGAAGAGGAGGGCCATGATCGCCCGGGCCCTTATCCACAGGCCGAAGCTCCTCTTTCTGGATGAGCCGACGGTGGGTCTTGATGCTCAGACCAGGCGCCGGGTCTGGGATCTCATTCGCAGGATGAACAGCGAGGGCACAACCGTATTCCTGACCACGCACTACATTGAGGAGGCTGAGGCCTTATGCAAGAGGGTGGGCGTGCTTCATCACGGCAAACTCATCGCCCTGGGATCGCCCCTGGAGCTTCGGCAGAGGCTGGGCATGGTCGCCGTAGAGCTGCAGGGCGAGGGAAACGGCACAACCTACAGCTACTTCCCGGATCGGACGAGCGCTGCCCGGTTCATTCAAGGTCTGCCGAGCACGAAGCGGGTGGTGATGCGGGAGTCGAACCTGGAGGACGTGTTCATTGAGCTGACCGGCCAGAAGGTGATGGGGGATTAGCATGATCGATGCCTACAGCATACTCTGGTCGGACCTGGCCGCACTAAAGAGGCGCTGGCCACGCTACCTGCTCACCACGCTGATGAGCCCCATCCTCTATCTGGTGGCCTTCGGATGGGGCCTAGGCCGGGGAATAGATCTGAACGGAATGAGCTACCTGGAGTTCGTAATACCGGGAATCATCGCCCTTACCGCCATGACCACCAGTTTCAACGGAGCCGGGACGAGGCTGAACGTCGACCGGCTCTACTTCAAGAGCTTCGACGAGTGTCTCATGGCTCCGGTGAGTCTCCCCTCCCTTCTCTTGGGAAAGGCCCTGATCGGTGTTGTAAGAGGCGTCTTGAGTTCGGTCGCGTTCTTGCTGGTAGCTCTGCTCATCGCTCCGCACATATATGTCAGCCTGCCATTCGTGATAGGGCTCTTGCTCTCATGTCTGACATTTGCCTTCCTAGGAGTGCTGGCGGCCCTGCTCGCTCGCTCTCATGAGGACATGGCCACCTTTGGCAGCCTTATACTGATGCCCATGACATTCCTGGGCGGAACATTCTTCTCCCTCTCTCAGGTGCCTTTCTGGCTGAAGATGGCTCTCTATGCCCTTCCATTAACCCATTCCAGCCTGTTTCTCAGAGCTGCGGCATTAGACCAGCCGCTGCCCTGGACATCGCTATTGGTGTTGCTCGCCTTCTTTTGTGTATTCTTAGGGGGAGGGATGATGGCCCTGAAGAGGATGAGCGTATAAGATCAAGCCAAAATCAAGCTTATGCATCCTTTTTTATGCATCCTTTCCTCTAAGGACCAGAAGGGATGCTCCTATAAATATTGCTAAAAAGCTCAGCATAGCCAAAAGAGATGTATAGGGCACGGTCTGGCCGAGGAAAGAGGCTCGCAGGCAGATGCTGGCATGGGTGAGGGGCAGGAAGTAGATGGCGTGCTTGACAGCAGACGGAAGATAGTTTAGCGAGAAGAATGTTCCGCCCAAAAATGCCATGGGCATGATGACGATGCTTGTAAAAATTGTCATGTCGTCGTAGGAACGAGCCATCAGGGCTGTAAGTACTCCTAAGAAGGAGAAGATCAGGCAGCAGAGGAGCAGGCTGAAGAGGAAGAGCGCTCCGACATGAATCTGGGGCGATATGATAAGCGCCATGATGAGAAAGGCGAGGGAGCTTACAAGTCCCCTCAAAACGCCTATCAAGGCCTTGCCAAGCAAGAGCCAGGCCTGGCCTATGGGAGCCATGAGCGTCTCATCGAAGCTTCGCCAGTGGATCTGGTCTATGACAAGCCTGGTTCCTGCTCCGTTGAAGCTGCTGTTCATGGCCGTCATGGCGATGATTCCCGGTATCACGAACTGCAAGTAGTTCTGCCCATCCATCTTGATGTTTCCACCAAGGCCGAATACGAAGGCTGCGATGTAGAGCAGGGGGGTAACCACCGTGGCTATCAGGTAATTGGGCAGGCTACGCCGCAGAGCCGCCAGATCGGACCAGAGGATGGCATAGGCCCCTTCTGCTCCCACTCTGCAATCGAGTGTTATTCGGTCCCATATGCGCCGGATGGATCGGACTTGCATATTCTCTAAAATATCTTTTTAGATACTGGCTCAACAAATCGTCCCGAACTTATGGCTGCTCTGCTTAATTTCCTTTCTCCACTGGATAAGCGAAGGTAGTATGCGAGATTTCTGCAATTTCCTCATCTCTGTATCTTTAGCCAATCACTTGACGTCCATAGATAAATACTTTTTACCCTTAATCCGTTCTTTACTTATGTCCATCATGATAACTCCTGCCGCCATTGCCCACTTCTGATCATTTGAATATGCCAGAGCGGCAAGGGAGAGCCGCATAAGCATAAATAATAAAGCAAGAGGCATCGCCCCCGCTTAACTCATTCACTAGGACGGATAGGCAAATACGCCTCGAGTGCTAAGATCGTAATCCAGATCCTGAAGGTCCAGATACTCTCTATGCAGCTCCTTGGGATTCAGCTCCGGGAAGAGGTCGGGATAGAACCATTTGGCCATGTAGGCTATGGTTACGGGAACTCCGGGGCTTGCCCCGAACTCGTAGAGCAACATGTAAACACGGTCGTCTTGTACAGCTGTGATGTAGTCCCATCCAGTTCTATTCATGATCTCCTCTTCCTTGGCTGCAAAGGATGAAGGATCATCGACCGCATAGCCGCAGGGCATCTCCGAGGGAGCGGTGAGCCTCACGATCACATCGGGGTCTTGTATCATGACCCATTCGGAATCCACTTCGGGGTAGCTTCCTTCCAGATCTGAGGCAATATTGACGCCGCCCGCCATGGTGCAGGCAAGATCTCCTCCTTTGCCCTTAGTATACGTCTTGAGGTCGCTGTATCCCTCTAGATAAACCCGTGTTCGACCGTCTGCCGGGATTTGAGATACTTTCTCGTCCACGGCATCTACGACCTTGTTAAATAGCTCTATATATCTTTCTGCTTCAGCCTTTTTGCCTACGATATAGCCCAGCATCATCATCTCTTCTCGCATGTCATCGGCCCGGTACAGGTCCAGGGCGACCGAAGAGATGCCGGTTCCTTCAAGAGTGGGATCAAGGTACTTGGGAGTTGCCGTCTTGTAGCTGATGATCAGGTCCGGTTCGAGGGTAAAGATCATTTCAAAGTCTGGCTCATTCCATCTGCCGACGTTCTCTATCTGGCTGAACTCAGGAAGATACGCTTCATTTTCCAGGGTCTCCACCGATACTCCGACTATACTATCCACAGCATGCAAAACCCGCAGAGCCTCTGCAGCGTCATCTGTCACCGTTATGATTCTCTCTACCGGCATCTTCAGAGTTACTGTTCTATTGGCAGTGTCGATGACTGTAAGCTCATTCTCCTCATCACGTATGATAAGATCTATCTGGATTATGTCATCCTCATCGACCCGGCCATCGTAGTTGGCATCTGCTAGGTCAGTAGCTTCGTATGTTCCGTCGATTATGCCCTCTACATATGCTATGTCATCCTCATTTATGGTGTCATCATTGTTCGCGTTTCCGAAGATGCCCAGTGTGTAATCTGCCGCAATCGCTGGCACGGCTACCAGAAGTGTAGATGATGCAATAAGCATCATTAAAAAAGAATAGATGGATACTTTCATTCTAACTCACCTCCAACGGTGGATATATAAACACCCCGTGCTCATCCAGGTCGTAATCCAGTCTCTGGAACCTCGTCAGGTATTCCTGATGGATGGCCTGTGGGCCCAAGTCCTCGAAGAGATCTGGATGGAACCATTTTGCCATGTACGCGCAGCCGACTATCATCGATGGGCCGCTAGATGATATCCTATATGATAACATGTAGACACGCCCATTTTTTACTGCATTGACATTGGACAGCTCGGGAAGATTCATAATCTCCTCTCGCATGGCTCTCATCTCCGATGGATCGTCGGTCTCATAGCCGGATGGAATTTGGCTAGGAGATACTATTCTAATGATAATATCTGGATTCTGCTCTACCACCCACTCAGGATCTACATCCGGCCAGGTTCCCGAGATGTTGGCAGCAATATTTATTCCACCAGCCAGTTCACAAAGCGGAGTAACTGTACTTCCATTACCACATGTTTTATAATGAGAGCTGCTAATTCCTATGTATACTCTCGGTTTCTCCTCCTCGGGAATATCGCTTGTCCTCCCTTTGATCTCATCCACATTATCCTGAATGAACTCGAAGAACAGCGCTGCTTCATCATCCCTTTCGAGTATATGTCCAAGGTTCTTTATTAGCTGTTCCATTGTCACTTCTTCGCCCGGAAATGCTAAACCCGTAACCCTATAGCGCATCACAGTGACATTTGTATCCTCAAAGCTCTCTTCGATATCGGCTTGCTGTCCGCACGTTCCTCCGTATGCTAGAATCAAGTCTGGATCAAGCTCTAGTATCGCCTCAATATCGGGAGGGACGCCACCGACATCGGTCGCTTTGCTCAATTCTGGGAAGTATTCGGGCTGATCTGGCACGTTCTTACATACGCCGATGACGCTATCCTCCACCCCCAGCGCTCGCAATATATCTATTGCAGAGAGACCGGCAATCGAGACAATCCTTCTTATCGGTTTGTAAATCGTCACCTCTGTTCCCCTATAATCCGTCGTTGTCCTCGGATAGTTCTCATGAATATGTCTGATCTCATCCAGCTGATCTTGAGTGGTCGAGACGCTTTGATACGACCGTTCTGCCGCATCCATCTCATCGGCTGAGACAATCATGTCGCCATCGAGATCTCCAGGAACCACGATGCTTCTCGCATTCGCAGGCATAACTGCAAGCGACATGCATAAGATCATCATCACTATCATAGCCAATAGTCTCACGATTCTCATCTCCTCTCAAATTTTATCATATATTTCTAAAAAGAAGTATGATCTAATGCTAATTTATAACCATTTCGGCAAGAACAAATAAATACAATGATATAAAAAATTTATCTCATAAAGTAGTATTCCGATCGCTATTTAGCGCTGATCCAAGTTCACAACATCGATGCCTATTGCCTATGTCAAATCGAGAATCAAGGGGGACGAACCGCAATCATCTTCTCGAAACAGCGCGCAAGATCTGATTCACGACGGAAGGCCGGCATTGCCAGCCTCGGACCAGGCCGGCTGCCAACCTCCCTCGCGATCTCGCTTGCGATCTTCCGATCCCGCTGGTCTTACGTCTCAAGCACCTTTGCCATCTTCTCCTTCCAGGCCGCAACCTCGTCCGCGGTCACGACATCGATTGCGCCTCCCTGAAACCCGCCTTCTACGTCGCCCATTCGCTCCTCCATCCATCCCTCGATCTCGAGATATAGCGACTTCAGTGCATCCAAGACCTCTGGATCGGCCTTCCAGAGCCCCCTCTGCTCGGCCTCGAGAAGCCGCCGCCCCATCTCCTCCATGGCCCAGGGGTTGTTCTCCTGGAAGAACTGGCGCATCTCCTCGTCCATTATGAACGTCTTGGCGATATCATCGAATATCCAGTCGTCGACTTCCTGGGTCGTCGCCTCCCAGCCGTATACGCGGCCAACGCGCTTTGAGATGTCGCCTGCTCCCTTGTAGCCGTGCCGCTTCATCCCCTCGATCCACTTCGGGTTGAGAAGCTTGGTTCTCACCACGCGTCTTACCTCGTCGGCGAGGTCCCGCACCTCGACGTGATCGGGGTCGCGTGTGTCTCCGTAATAGGCCTCGACCTCCTTTCCAGAGACCTCCCGGGCGGCGGCGGTCAGGCCTCCGTGGTTTCCGAAGTAGCAGCAGCATCCGAAGAGATCCTTCTCGTCCGTGGTGGTCTTGTTGAAGGTGACGTCAACGGTTTTGAGCTGCTTGATAAGCCCCCCATGCGACTCCTCGCCGAAGAATCCTTTGCCGTAGGCATAGCCGTTCCAGTAGATGAAGACGTCTGAGAGGTCCTTCTCCTCCTTCCAGGCCGAGGCGTAGACAGCCAGGTTTACGCCATTTCCATAAGTTCCAGGGCGGCTAGCGAATATGCGAGGCGTTGGACCATTTTCCAGGTCGTGCTTGTGCAAGAAGTTCATCTCGGGCGATTCATCCAGCTGCGAAACCTCCTTTATAGCCTGGTCCATGATCTCGATGCAGTTGTAGAAGCAATCGCGGGTGATGCCCGAGACGCGGACGGTTAGGTCAATCCTTGGCCGTTTCAGCTCCTCAAGGGGAATTATCCGGTAACCCTTCAGCCTGCCGCCCTTCCAGACCGGCTCCACTCCGATGAGGTAGAACATCTGGGCCATCTGCTCCCCATCGGCGTACATCACGTCTCCCGCCATCCAGAACATGGCCACGTTCTCGGGAAGGCGGCCCTGCTCCTTTCGATACTTCTCGAGGAGGCTGTCGGCAAGCTTTCTTCCCACAACCCAGGCTGCATCCGTAGGAACGGAGGACGGATCCAGGGAGAAGAAGTTCCGGCCTGTTGGCAAAACCTCGATCTTTCCCTTGGTGATAAGGCCAGAGGGCCCGGGCTTTATGAAGCCTCCCGAAAATCCGTGTAGCAGGCTCTGCATCTCTTTTGACTCCTCAATCCGCCAGCAGAGCTCTTCCACGCGATCTCGCAAGGCTATAATTGCGTCGCTTGCAGAGAGCCCGCGCGCATCTAAGACGGCATTCAGCCTTCCATTGTCATTGGAGCCATTATCGTGCATCATGGCGGATATGAGCTCTTTTGAGATCAAGTCCAGCTCCTGAAGATCCTCCATCCTGGTGGTTACCTCTTTGCCGAGAAGCCCGGCGGCTGCCTTTCTGACCTCAGGGCGGAGGATTGCCCGAACCATCTCCTCCCTTCTCTCGCCATCGGGAAGCGAGCCGAAGATATGCATGCCGTCGGGAATCTGGGTGTTGTAGATCTGCGAGATCTTGTCGTGAACCCTTTCTAAAATCTGCTCGAAGCTCGCGCCTGAGGCCTTCATTTTCTCAAGCTTTATCTCCTTTGCCAGGTTGCTCTTCTCAACAATCTCCAAAATGATATGCTCCAGAGCATGCGCCCTTCCGCCGTCGGACACGATCGCGCGTTTGTACTCGGCGATCTTGTCCTCCAGCTCCTTCAGCTCTCCATAGAGATCGGAGTCGGTCATCACAGTCTGCATGTGATCGACGAGGACGGCGTAGCTTCGCCGCTTGGCAATCGTCCCCTCGGGCGGATTGTCGGAGTTGTAGATGTAGAGGTGAGGCATGTCACCAATTCCAATATCGGGATAACAGTCCCCGGAGAGGCCGACTGATTTTCCAGGCAGGAATTCCAGGTTGCCATGCGTTCCTATATGCACGATCACATCCGCTCCGAAATACCTCTCGATGTATCTATATGTGGCAAGATACTGATGGGTGGGCGGAACCTCGGGATCGTGCAGGATCTTGCAGACCTGACCGTCGCAGCGGGCTCCCGCACAGCCCCTCTTCGGTTGAGCACATATCAGCGCATTTCCATACTGCACTCCGGTGACGACGATCTTTCCCCGATAGAGCATGGCCGCGGGAATGCCGTCCTTCTCTTCGCCTGGAGGCCTTCCCCAGGCATCGCTCATCCGATCCTGGACCTTTGAAGATAGCTCATCGAACCATTGCAGGTATTCTTCCTTGCTCAAAAAAGCCAGAGCGCCCCCTTTGTTCACTATCTCCTCTATGGGAGTCCAGCGGAACTCGGAGATCGCCTTGCGTTCCATGATGGTATCGATCAGCTCCTTTCCGGTCTTGGGCGGATCTTTCAGGACATAGCCGACCTCTGCCATTCTGTTCATGATGCGGGCAGCGCTCTCCAGCGTATCCAGATGTGCCCCGCCGCCAACGGAAGCCTCGACGGAAACACATGGATTGTTATGCAGTATGAAGGCCACCTTTCTCTCGGCCACGGGCTTCTTTTTTAGCGTAATCCACGCAGAGACGCGCCTGCAGACCTTCTCGATCCTCTCTGGAAGGGGGACATGCCTCTCGATCAAGGCGCCATCGCTCACCGATCTATCGGTCACTCCAATAATCAGGGGCTCGATCACTCCTTCGAACTCCGGCATGGCCACAGACCAGCCCACCTCGCTGCTTGAGAGGCCATGTATGTCCTTTTCCCAGTCCTCTTCGGTCTTATGGTAGACCATTAGCGGATGGAAGACTGGAACGTCCAGCCTTTCTAGAGTGCGTATGGCTCCCTCCAGGTTACTAGCATGGAAGATTGGCTGAAGGTTGATGATGGCATCGACATTGCCAAGGAAGAATGCATCTGCCACCTGTCCGCTGGACCAGGCACCCAAATCCTTGTCACCCATGCCAAAGCAGAAGACAGGGAGGACAGAGAATTGCTTATCGAGCTCTTTGATAAGGGCATCGACAAGGGCACGATCTCCGTTCGCCCAGTAGGTTCGAGAGAATATTATGCCAACCGTTGGGCGGGAGAGAGGGCCGTACCATTTCAGATACTCATCGAGAGTGGGGAAGGCCGTCTCATGCAGAGGATGGTACAGACCCTGCCAGAGCAGTTCCTGGGGCGGCTCATAGTCGAGCTCAAGAGCCATGACCTGGTGGCAGGCATACTTGAGCATATTCTTGTAGTTCTCAGGCCCGCCAAAGAGGGTGTATCTGTTCACAGTTGTAGTGATCTCCAAGGAGACCGTGGAAAGACCCCAGTGCGACGGATCACGTCCAAATGAGATCACTGGCGTCTTGGGATTCAGAGAGGGAATGATCTCATCCCAGCAGGCTTCGCTGGAGGGATGGAGTAGTATCAATTCAGCTCTCTTGAGGGATTCGAGACACCTTTCCATATCACCGGGGTCAGAAAGCTGAGAATAGGACCAGGCCTCCAGATCCAGGCCAATCTCTTTAGCACTTTGCAGCAAGAGTGGCAACTCGCTGCTCCACGTTACCGATACGATCAACATTTCAACATCTCCAAGAATAATGGGTTTGGGATAACATTGCCGACGTTCACACTAGGTCATATCTTATTATTAACAACTTCGGTTTAGATATCACAAATTATGTAAAGAAATTAATTAATAATCCTATGTGCTAATTTAAAATTATATATTATTATCTGAATGTATTAAGCGATCCTGATCATTTATTCTTCCTGTTCCGATAAGGCCGCAACTGGAATATATGATACATCCAGTTTTATAAGCTGGTCAAGTTACCATCAGCAGCAGGCACAATACAATCAGCCTTACCACGATGCTGATCACAAAGGTGGAGGCCGAAATTGCAGGCAAGCGCGATAGCGAAGCCAGAAGCCTGGCAATGAACGAGACCTGATGAAAGAGGCCCATCTTAATCAGTATGCCTGCTAAAAAAAGCTAGGACTTATGCAGTTGATGCTCCGACAATGAATAAATACTCCGCAACTTGCTATGAGATGGGCCGCCCTTTGATTGTCGGTAATGAATATGGACGTTAAATTATAAGATATGAAGAATACATATGTACATACAACCAAATAGGAACGGATGCACAAGGTTAGAGAAGGAGAGGGTTGGCCCCCTCCCTCAGATCGGGAGAGGGGGCTTGTAGCAAGAGCAGTCGAATATGCCTTGCGCTCCCCAGTACTTCCTCTCCATGGGGTTCATGTTCGCCCAACCTGCCGAGCAGCACGGCATCCAGTCGTCCAACTCCTTGATCTCGGTGAAGTTAGAGGCCATCCTTATGCGGCGCATGATGTCGTACGTCCCCACATACCTCTCCTCGCTCCCCTCCAAAAGCGACGGCCTTGCATCGTAATCGGAGGTCTCCCGGAAGCCGCTGTTTCCGTATTTCAGGTCTGCGATGCCGGTCGTATGAGCCGACAGCTGGTACTCCATCTCCCTCGTCGGCATGAAGTCGGCGTAAAGGAGCTCTTCGTCGGTGAGGACGACTGTCGCATTCATCCGTGTGAGGTTGAGGTAGACGCCCTGCTCTTTCGAGAGCTCCTTGTTGTAGAGGAGCGTTGCACCTGCGTAGTCGTAGTTGTTCCCCACAAACTCGCGATCGTTGATGTTCCTGCCCGAATATTCGAGCGTCTTGTTGGCCTTGAGGACCGACTGCCAGTTCTCCATGAACTTGACGGTCCAGACCGGAGATCCCCCTGGCTTGCTGAGGTTCATGTAGACCGGCTTCCACGACTTGGACTCAAGGCTTAGGATCTCCTCTGAGCTCAACATGCCTTCGAGGGCAGCCGTTCTCTCCCTCATCCTCACGTCGCTCACCTGAAGCTCGGAGTAGCCTGAGTGGTAGGGGCTGAGCATCCGCCCGTGGTAGTCGACGGGCGAGATGATCCCATCCACAGCCTGGCTGTAGTCGAAGCTCATGTTCAAGCCCTCGCGGTAGATCGACCAGGTGTCTGTGCTGTTGTTCGGGGAGACATATGCGCTCCAGGAGACCGCCTGGGCGCTTGCCACCAGGGCCAAGAGAAGCCCTATGCATATCGCTAGATTCCTCATCTCATCCCTCAGATAACGACTGCCACGTTAGTCTCTGCCTTCGCCGTCTCATCCTTCTTCCTCTTTGCCGACATATCGGCATGCCCGCTCGATAAGGCTGGCAGCGGAACGAAATCGAGCTTCCCGTCGCTTGGAGACCATGCCTCGGACCCGGCCGTTCCGGGAGCGATGATGTTGAAGTCCGCACCTCCACTAGTCACCATCTTGGTCTTGGCCTTCATCACGGCATCGGTCTGGAACTCGCCATTCGAGAACGTCCCCATTCCCGCATTGATCCAGACGACGGCGCAGTCCGATGGCGATGATGCGTCACCGTACCAGGATTGTGCATATATCTCCGGATTAACGCCCTGGAGGAACAGGTCGGATCCGCCTGCTCCCGTCATTGCGCTCCCGGTTGTGACATACCCATTGATGCTACCCTGCGCAATCCCTTCGGACGTGATCATTACCACATCCGACTCGAGCCTTCCCGCCGAGTCCTCATAATATGAGCTGACCCCTCCTGCAAAGCCCGTGCCCTCAGCATAAAAATTATCGGCCGAGGCCTCGATATTGAGTCCTCCGTCCTCCTCAACCATCGTGTAGAAGTCTCCAGAGACCTGCCCTGAAGTGAGCGTCAATTCCGCAGTGACACCCGTCTCGGCTCCATCTCCCGAGTGCACTGAGATCGCGCCAGCTGTCAAACCATCTCCTAAGGCATATGCATTCGTGGCCGAGGCCTCGATTAGAGAGCCATCAGTTCCCGCATGCAGCAGATCTGCACTGGTCAATCCGCCTCCCATGGCCATCGCGCCTGCAAGGGATCCGGCGTACTCGACCTCGATGGGATTCCACTCGATCTCTCCAGCCCCTGCGCCAGTTAGCGCGAAATCACTTCCAATAGCTCCGATACCCTCAGCGTTCGCGCCGATGATCGGTCCGGTCTGAGCCTCTAGCAAGCTTGCCGCTGCTGCTCCGACAAGTGCCCCGCCGCCTGCTGCAAAGGCAAGAGCTCCGGATGCATCAACTTCCATGAGGGCGAGATCTGCACCAAGGTCTCCTGCGCCGGCAAAGACTGCGGCAGCGCCGCCCAATGCGAGGAAGGAACTTCCTCCTGCGTATGCCATATCATCCTCTATGGTTGCGCCGAGCTGATCGACCATTACCCCTGCCTGGTTAAGCGCGCCGGCACCTGCGAGGGCTCCGGAGGCCTCGACCTTGCCCTGTGTCAGGTCAAGAGAAATGCCCTTGCCACCGACTGTTCCAGCCCCGGCAGCAGCGATGGCTGCAGTATCGCCGGATCCAATGAGTCCTTCTCCATATGCACCGGCGGAGTTCCCGACATAGGTTTCAAGGTAGCTGGCCTCAACCATGCCGTGCTCACCTGCTCCAACTCCTGCAAGCGCCCCTTCAGCAGTGATCTTCCCCTTGTTAAGGTTGAGGAATATATCGGCCGATCCTGCCGCGGCAACCGCCGCCGTGTCGCCGGAGGCTTCAAGATTATAACCCCAAGCCTGCGAGGGATTCAATCCACTGCCCGACGGCCACGTCCCAGCATAGACCGATCCTGCATCGACCAGGCCGTTTTCGCCAGCGCCAACTCCAACGAAGGAGCCGAGAGCTTCATACTTATTCTTATTGAAGTTCAAATCGACCTTGCCTGCTCCCGCGGCAGCAACTGCCGCCGTATCGCCCGATCCGGAAAGAGCCTCACCTCCGGCAAAGGCGCCCAACTGGTCGAGGCCGGCAGCTAAATGGTCTGCCTCCACCTTGCCGTTCTCGCCAGCGCCAACGCCTGCAAGGGCGGCATCGGCTGAGATCTTCCCCTTCCCGAGGTTGATCTCGGCTGCTGTTGCGCCTGCTGCGGCAACGGCTGCGGTATCGCCCTCTCCATAGAGGCCGTAGCCCTCGGCGAAGAGGTCATCTCCAACGAAAGTATTCAGATGGTCGGCCTCGACATAGCCGTTCTCGCCTGCGCCGACGCCTGCAAGCGCTCCATAGGCCCAGATCTTCCCATTATCGAGGTTGAGGAATATATCGCCCGAGCCGGCCATGGCAACCGCCGCCGTGTCGCCGGAGGCTTCAAGATTATAACCCCAAGCCTGCGAGGGATTCAATCCACTGCCAGACGGCCACGTCTCAGCATAGACCGATCCTGCATCGACTAGGCCGTTTTCGCCAGCGCCAACTCCAACGAAGGAGCCGAGAGCTTCATACTTATTCTTATTGAAGTTCAAATCGACCTTGCAAGCTCCCGCAGCGGCAACTGCTGCAGTATCGCCCGATCCGGAAAGAGCCTCACCTCCGGCAAAGGCGCCCCATTGGTCGAGGCCGGCATCGACATAGCTTGCCACCGCAAATCCGTTTCCGATCGCGCCAACGCCTGCAAGGGCTGCATCACCTGCGATCTTGAGCTTGTTCAGGTTGATATCTACATCAGCAGCTCCGGCGGCGATCGCTGCCGCAGAATCGCCAAAGGCGAGCGCAGAGTCCGCTTTGGCGTACATTCCATCGGCATTCATCTCCGCATAAAGAATCTGAGCCCAAGCAAGCCCATTGCCTCCAGCTCCGGCTCCGGCAATCGCGCCGCCAGCTCCAAGACGGCCGCCAGCGATGTCGAAATCGACACCTGCAACGCCTGCTGCGATCAAGGCCACGTCCTCGCCAATGGCGATCACGGAGTCTGCTTCAGCTCCTAATCCGGAAGCATCCATGCCCGCTCCAAGAGCAAGCGCGCTCACTAGCCCACTGCCACCGGCTCCAGCTCCGGCAAGCGCGCCGCCAGCTTCGAGATAGAGGCTGGCAAGGTCAATGCCCCCACCTCCAACGCCTGCTGCTATTGCGCTCGCGCTATCGCCAGAGGCAGTGACTTCAACTACTCCTGCTCCAGTTCCGAACTCATCGCTGGAGGCTCCGATATAGCCTGCCTGAGCAAGGGCGTCTCCGCCTGCGCCTGCAGCGGCAAATGCACCGCTGGCCCCTGCCATTCCAGTTGTAAGATCAAGGCCCGCTCCAGCAACGCCAGCAGCTATTGCTGCCAGATCGCTTCCTGCTGCCTCCACCAAGGCTCCATCAGCCCATTCTCCCGAGCCATCCATCTCAGCTTCAAGCAAAAGGGCGTTTACATGCCCACTTCCTAAGGCGCCTGCACCAACAATCGCGCCTTCGGCCTCGATATTGGGGGAAGCTAAGTCAATTCCTCCACCGAGAACCCCGGCTGCAGCCGCGCTTGCAAGATCACCAGAGGCAGAGATCCCAGCAGCTTCAGCCTCATTTTTGGACTCGTCGCAGAAGGCTCCGATATAATCTGCTCTCGCAAGAGCGTTTCCGCCTGCGCCAGTGCCGGCAAACGCTGCACCTGCCCCTGCCCGGCCTGTAGCGATATCCAAGCCTGCGTCAACTACGCCCGCGACTATTGCTGCTACATCGCCACCCCTGGCCTCCATCGAGTACCCTTCGGCATAGACGCTATCTCCGACCTCAACCTCCATGAAATCGCTCGATGCCATGCTGGCTACGCCTATACCTCCAAGGCCAACGAGCCCAGCCTCTCCTCCGATATATCCGTTTTGAAGGTCCGCATCGATCGCTCCTGCCGCTCCTGCGGCAATAGCCAATCCATCTCCGCCCGCGAAGATATCGGAGCCTCCCGCATAGGAGCCTTCCCCATCGGTCTCGGCTAAGAGCGATCCAAAGATGAGAGCGTCGTTCGTTGCTGCAATTGCCATCAAGGCGCCCTGGCCACTAAATACAGCTTCCGGAATATCGGCTGCGACGCTTCCTGCGGCTACACCTGCTGCAGCCATCTCACCAGAACCGATGACAGAAAGGCTTATCGCAGGATCGATGAGCGCCTGGAGATCACAGTCTGGCAATGTATCAACGTACCTCTCTGTAAATCCAGCGGCCTGGCCGACGAAGCTTCCCTGGGCAACAGAGATCATGCCAATAGCCCCCTGGCCCGCGATCTGGCCGGCGTAGAGGTTGCCCATCATATTGCCCACTCCAAGAGCCGCAAATCCCGTATTGAGAGTGGATACGGCAAGGACGGGCGCCGAGACGAGGGTGCTTGCAAGCGGCTGGCCCTTAACCGAGCGTGCCACTAGCTGGCCCTGGATCGCCCCTAGCCCATTCGCGCCAAGGGCCGCAAACCCCCCTTCTCCTATGAGGTCGCCATTTGCGGGATCGAATTCAAGAGCTCCAACGGTCATCGCTGCATGGGGATCGGTTCCCGAGGCGGCAACGCTCTGGGAGGCGGAAACCCCATCGGCGAAGGTCAAGGACTGCTCCGAGATCAATGAGCCCTGGCCAACGCCAGCATACTGCGTCACCCCTTCCAGGCCGTAGATACCTTCGAGAAGCGACTGGGACGTCCCGCCAGCGCTCGACAAGGCCTGCTGCGTGCTGATGGCGCAAGGATTCAAGATCACGCTTCCAGCAATCGAGTAGCTGGATGCCTCTGTGATCAAGATCTGACCATCGACGCTATAGGCCGAACTTTTCAGCGACTGCCCGATACCCGCATTTCCCGATCCCGCGACGGACTTCGAGATGCCGATCGCCGATGAGACAGGATTGGCCGATATGCTCTCCTCTACGGAGGCATCCAGGCCCACATTGTAGTATTCGCTGACTCCAATAGACTGGCTGCCGTCGCTCATGGAGAACCCCAACTCCACGGCGCTGGCTCCATTGATTATGGCCATCATCATCAAACAGATCATGGCCGAGCGATATGTGATTAGCATGAATCCTCCTACAATGGACTATTCTATTCCATCTCCAAGAGGATAAATCTTTTGCATTCGATCATGAGAATATTTAAATTTCCAGGCTCTGCTCGATGAGATCTCGATCTCGAATAGGGATCCCCGCCCGCGTTCAGAAGATGGCCAAAACCAGCAATATTGTCACAACCTTGGCGGTCATGCTCGCTATATATGTGATCAACGTAAGCCTGGCGCCGAAACGGCCGAATAGCGAGAGGTACATGGAGAGGCTGTAGCGCAAGTATATCATCGTGATCACCCCCATGCTGCCGACGACGAGGGTCACCAATGCCTGCTTCTGGGTGATCGATCCTTGATCGAGCAGCGCTGCCACCGAAGCATAGCCGGCGGAGAAGTGAACGAACTGCATCGCCAAGGGCGCGATGCACTCCCCAGGGAGGCCAAGTGTCCTCAAAAGGGGACCGAATAGGGCTGCCATGAGATCCATCAGGCCGTGGCGCATCAGCAGGTCCATCAATATCATGGTCCCAAAAACCATGGGAAGCATCCTCCTGAGGATGGGAAGCGACCTCTTGAACCCCCGATCAAGCATATCCCTGCTCATGACGATGCCCTTGGACTGGAGAGCCTCCTCGGAGAGGCAGGAGTAGGGCATCATAAGCCTGGAGTAGAGGAGGGCAGCTGAGCTCTGCAGGAAGCTCGAGAAGAGGTTCAGCATCACGTAGAGCCCACCCACCGCCGGCCCCAGGAGGACTATCGCGACCGGGGCCTGGACCCGAAAGAGCGACTCACCAAGGACGACTGGAAAGGTGCTCATGAGAAGGGTGACAATCGTCTCCGAGTCGCTCACCTCGCCGCGGCGATATAGCTCGGAGAGGGCGGACTTGCCCGCGGTAGAATCGACGACGCAGGCAAGAGCTGCCATGAAGCAGCCCTGGGAGAGGTGAGATGCCCGAACCATGGAAGCCATGGGCCGCGCGAGAATGGAGAGGACGTTCGTCTCCATGATGATGTTTGCGACGATCACGCCGATCGTCACCATGGCGACTGCCCTTACCAGATAACCGATCAGATAATCCATGCGAGGACGCATCCATCAAGTGACGAGGCCGGAGGGTCCAGATGGGACAAAGCCGCCGTCGAATCCACAAAGAAGGCTTCCTACCTCGTCCCAGCAACCCTCCTGAGAGGGATGAAGGAGGATGAGGTCGACCTTCTTCGGCGATTCGATGCAGTAACCGAGTGCTTTGCTCCCCTCCAGACCAATTGGATTGCCAGGCTTTGACATCCATTCCGAGATCCCGGCCCACCTGGAGGAGGAAGGAGATGTCCTTGCCAAGGTCACCTCCCGGACCTTCATGCCATCCGTCCTAGGTCCTCACCTCGGGATAGGCGAATACCCCCTGGCTGGTCAGATCGAGATCTAGTCCCTGATACGTGGAGAGGTACTCCTGGTAGGTTCCCCTCGGATCCAGGTCCTCGAAGAGCTGGGGATGGAAGAGCTTTGCGAGGTAGCCAAGGCAGAAATAGAACCTTGCAGCACCCCTTGTTGAGTCCCATGTGATGACGTAGACCTCGCCAGCCTTAACTGCGCTTGTGTTCTGCAGCTCGGGCCGGCCGTTGATCTCATCCCTGATCTCGATCAAGCCGGAGACATCGGAGATATCCATATCGATGCCCGACGGTGAAGGGTACTTGTACTTGACTATAATCTGAGGATCCCTCCTCATGACCTCCTCTGGATCTACCTCCTGGGAGTAGTCGATATCTGAGAAGATGTTCGCTCCACCAGCCGTCATGATCAGATCGTTGTGGCCGTGACCCTCCCCGACGGTGGAATAAGTCTTGCCCCCGCCAAAGTCGGTCTCCATGTAGACCCGAGGCCGGTCGGCTTCGGGGATGGAGCTGACACTGTCTTGGATAGCCTCAACGTTGGAGTTGAAGAACTCCAGGTACTCCTCTGCCTCGGCCTCCCTTCCCATGATGCGACCCATCTTCCTGACCTCATCTTCATAGTTTGGGATCTTGTTGAAATCCAGCCGCACGATTGTGATACCCGTCCCTTGTAGCAAGTCATCGAACTCTGAGGGCTTAGGATTGCTGCAGTATGTGAATATGATATCGGGATGGTAGCTCAGGATCGCCTCGAGATCCGGCGAGAATGATCCTCCGACGTTGGGATGATCTGTGAACTCAGGATAGAGGATAGGGTCCTCAAGGACGTACTTGCTCACTCCAACAACCGCACTCTCCGCCCCAATGGAGCGAAGCGTGTCAAGCGACTCGGTGGAGAGGGCGATGACGCTCTCCGCAGGGCCGTCTATGGTGATCTCCATTCCCGAGGAGTCCGTCAAGTTGAAGGGATAGCTCCCCTCCATATCATCCGATGCTGCTATCATGGAGAGGATGGCGATTCCTAAGATGGATGAGATCGCCACGATCATAACCAGTCTGTTATTTTTCATACTTTTATACCTCTGAAGGATGTAGCAGATGACGATATTAATAAATATTTCGCAAAAAGTCATAAATTTTAATTGGTAATATAATGGTGATATTACACCTAGCCAGCCCCCCTCCCATTGAGGGATCTCAAGGGAACTATGTACGGCTTGTCCAGATCCTTCACCACGAGCGCCTCAACGCCATAGACAGTCCTTATGAGCTCCTTGTTAAGCAGCGATCTGGGATCTCCAGCAGCGTAGATGCTCCCATCCAAGAGCACGGCAAGCTTGTCGCCGAATCGGGCGGCCAGGTTGAGGTCGTGTATGGCCATCACCGCAGAGATCCCCTTCTCCTTGACGAGGTCCCTCACGATCTCGAGCACCTCGAGCTGGTGTTTCATATCCAGGTTGGAGGTGGGCTCGTCGAGGAGAAGGACTTGCGGCTCCTGGCAGATGGCACGGGCGATGAGCACCTTCTGCTTCTGCCCTCCGGAGAGCTCGTTGAAGTCCTTCATCGCGAGGTCTTCGAGGTCGAGGAGATCGATGATCTCCGCCACCTTATCGAGGTCGCTTTCCCCCACCTGCCAACTCATGTAAGGCCTTCTGCCCATCAGAACTGTGTCGAAGACCGTTGCGGAGTTCGAGCTCGTACTGGACTGGGGGACGTATCCGATGAACCTGGCGATCTCCTGACGGCTCATCTCCTCGATCTCTCGACCGTCGAGTAGGAGGCTTCCCTTGGGCTTCAATATCCGATCGATGCATTTGAGAAGGGTTGTCTTTCCAGAGCCGTTTGGGCCGACGAGGCCCAGGACCTCGGAGCATCTGATCTCCAGGTTAAGGTCGTCGAGGATCTTTCTGGAACGGTAGCTGAAAGAGAGATCGCTTATGGTGATTTTAACCATTACCAGAACTCCTTCCTTCGTCTCAGGAATAGATATATGAAGAAGGGAACGCCCAAGAACGATGTCATTATTCCCACAGGCAGTATGACCGGGGCGAGGATCGTCCTCGCTATCGAGTCAGCGCCGAGGAGCAGCACCGCTCCGACAAGGGCTGATGCTGGGAGGAGGAAGCGATGGTCGCCTCCCACAACCATCCTCGTTATATGAGGGGCAACGAGGCCGATGAAACCTATGGTCCCCGTGAAGCATATCACAGCCGCCGTGATCAGAGAGGCGAACATCATGCAGATCACCCTCGTCCTCTCAACGTTAACCCCCAGGCTCTTCGCCGTCTCATCTCCCGCGCCCATTGCGTTGATGTCCCATGACTTGAGCAGGAGATAGGGCAGGCAGACGACGGTCACAGCTGTTACGATCCAGACCTTCTCCCAGGAGGAGCGGCCGAGGCTTCCCATCATCCAGAAGACTACCTCCTGTACCTGCTCCGACTGACCCACGTACTGGAGAAAGGAGGTCATGGCCGAGAATAGGTACATGATGGCGATCCCTGCGAGGATCATCGTCTCCGGCGTTATCCCCTTGTACTTGGCTAGGCCGTAGACTGTGAAGGATGCGAGGAGGGAGAAGACGAACGCATTGCCTATGATCAGGTACTCCCCGCCCACGAAGCCCGCGCCCATGACGATCGCAAGCGAAGCGCCGAAGCCCGCGGCCGATGCTATCCCAAGGGTAAAGGGGCTTGCCAGGGGATTCTTGAGTATCCCCTGCATCGCAGCCCCTGCGATTGCAAGCCCCATCCCGGCCACTATCCCCATGATTATGCGATGAAGCCTAAGTCCCCAGACGATGGTCTCGGAGAACCATGTGCTATGGAAGTACTGGGGAAGGAACCTGGCAAGTATCGCCGTGTAGACCTCTTTTACGCTGAGGTTGGCCGAGCCTAGCGTTGCCGCAACGCCAGCCAGTGCCACGATGATCAATATGGATCCCGTTATGAAGAGGACCTTCCTGCCAACGAACTTGGAATATTCCTCTTTAAGCCGACCTCTGGTTTGCTCGCGGTCCTTCGTCATGCTAATCGTCATCGTCATTCAATCTCCGATCCGGCACTTCATAGACCCCACTAGCTCATCTCCTGCTCAAGCTCTACGCAGAAGGAAGCTATTCGTATGGTTCTCAAGCCTCCATCTGCGGGAATACAAGGGTCCTGTCTCCGGCAAACGACAAACCCTTCATCTCCAAGTAATCCTGATATACCCCATCTGGATCGAGGTCGGCCTCTGGATGGAAGAGCTTCGCCATACATGTCATTCCCACAACGCTATCGGGTCCATAGAGGATGTTTCGATAGATCATCCACACTCGGTCTTGATCAATGGCCGGCACAATATCCGCCCCAGGACGATCCAGTATCTCGTCCCTGATCTTGGAGAGGTCTATCGACTGGAGGGAGACCCCGCTCTCCCATCCGAGGTTCTCTGCCGTGCTAGCCTGGAGTATGACCTCGGGTGACCTGCTGATCACGCTCTCCCAGTCAGTTGTATACGACTCCTCCGATATATCGCCGAAGATGTTCTCCCCGCCGGCATCGCTGATCAGGTCATTGATCTCCGCGGAGGCGCCGTTGGTCTTCAGCTCGCCGATCCCCTTGGGCTGGGTCCTCTCGAAGTAGACTAGAGGGCTGGACTTTCCGCTCACTGCATCTCGAACCTCTTCGCACATCTCATGACGCCAATCGAGGAAGGCCTGGGCCTCTCCTTCCCTCCCGAGGATCTCGCCGAGGATCGCAAGCTCCCCTTCAAGGGCTTCGTCCTTGTAGAGATCGAGGCCCACAACCGCTATTCCGCCAAAGGGAGCAAGCCCCGCTTCAACCGCATCCACGCCATAGGACTTCCCACCGCTCATCTTCGGTGGATAGCAGATCACCAGAATATTGGGGACGATCGAATCCCCGCCTGACAAGGCTATCTCGGCGATCTTCTCGAAATCGAACTCGCTCCAGGTACCCACGACCTCGCAGTCCTCGAGCTCCGGGTAGTACCAGCCGTTCTTCTTGATCGTGTCGACGATTCCAACAATCCGATCCGATGCTCCGAGGATCTCAACCGCCTCAGCTGCATCGGAGCTGAGGACGATGATCCTCTCAACGGGCATCGGAATTGTAACATCCCTTCCCGCCGAGTCGGTAATCGTCATTGGATAGTCTGCACCGGATGCTCCGGCCATCCACAATGACAGCCACAGGACTGCAACAAGGCAATATCGCGCTCCTTTCATAACATCTCCTCATCTCATACTCAACACATATGACTTCGCAAACCATCACGCATTTTTATTGATAAGCATTTCGCCTTATGTATGAACTAATCGACAACCGAATATTTAACTTTTTTAAAAAATAGATAGAGGGATAATCGAGTGCCCTTTTAGCCGCTATTATGCCCATGGCTTGAAGGGCTCATCGCCCACATCAAGGCCGTACATATTCGCGCGAGAATTCTTCAAGCAGGTGCAATCGAAGATATCCATCTGATCGCCCCATTCCTTATCGATACCTTTGCCGTAGGCCAATAGACCATCAAAGCCTCCGGAGCAACAGGGCAGCCAGTCGTCATCATGCGATGATTTGGTCTTTGAGGCATCGACCGTCATCTTCTTCTGGATCTTGAAGTTGCCCACGTAGTCCTCATCCACCTCGATTATGGGATTCTTCCAGCCCTGGTCCTTGAAGGATATCACCTTTGCTTTCGAGGTAAGGAGAGTCTTGGTCTGGAGCTCGCCGATATGGACAGTTCCCATTGTGACCTCGTCCTCGATATCCATGCTTGTGAGGCCCTTACCGCTAGCCTTTTCAGTCGGCCCGGTACAGTTTATCTCGACCTCAATATCCCCCCGAAACGCCCTTGCATACTCCACCTGATGATGCATCATTGTGGCTTCTTGATAGCTCTTGGCAACCGTCTTGTCCTTGAGGAGGGAGTTGTAGGTGACCGGATGCGCGGCATACCAGCCTGTGCCATAGGGGAAGCTGAACGGCGCTTGGACATTGTCGCTCTGCTTGGTCATGGTGATGAGGCTATTCGCTCCAGTTTTTTTCTTAACCCAGCCATCAAACTCGTCAAGGACGTAGTATGAGCTCTCGCTCTTCTGGCTCGAGCTCAGCGTCTCAGCCTCGTCGAAGATTCCGCTTCCATGGGAGTACTGATCAAGGGATAGGTTGTTGGTATCTATTCTTTGATAGACCATCACATACCCATCTCCCTCGACGTCCTGCTCGAGCTCGTGATCGTGCTTCAATGCATATTTGCCAGGATTGAAGTCGAACGTCCCTGCGCATGATAGCCCTGTGACCATCATAAGCAGAAAAAGGACAACTCCAACCATATAAGTCCGTTTATGAGATCTCATATTCATCTCCATTCCCCTTTGATTCTACAGATGCGAGGCGGACGTAATCATATTTAATCCTTTTTAGACGAACTTTAATAAATAATAATACCTCACCACAATTACGTAAGAATAAGCATGATAGATGCTGGTCATACACGTAAAGAGGGCTCGCATTCGATGACGGTTAAGTGACCAGGAAAGAACTGATGGTTCTTCGCTGAATTGAGTGGGTATGGATCATGGGAGATTTCCGGCATGAGTCATTTGTTATGTCAAGGTGTATGTGATGAGCCGCTACATCTCGATAATCATGGAGGAATGGTGAGATGAAGGCAGAAAGGCGCCGACACTTGCCACCCCATACCCACATTGAATAGCGAGGAACCGAACTTTGATCAATGACGTTCCTGCTGCGAGAGGATTGTGAAGGGTGAGAGTTGCCAAATTAAAAAACTATTTTTATTATATTTTTAAAAGTGCGGAGAGCTAGCAGGGCCTCCTTCCTTTAGCCCTGCTCATCGTAGATCCTTCTACATCCAAAGGATTTACACTTCGAACGTTCAGGTCATTGCCATAAGCTCGAGACGAACCCTATCCTCATCGCCATCCTGGCTTGATTCCATGATCTCGCCTTCAACCGATTCATCGGGTGTGAATGAGAGGGTGAGCTTGCGCCTCTTGCCCTGGGTCAGCTTGATGTGCCTTGGATCCAGATCGACAGCCCTCTTCATAACGCTTATCACCGTGGTCTTGTTGAGGCCGAGCATCTCCACAAGGTCGCTTGTGCTATATCTTCCTGGCCGTTCGCTCATAAGCTCGATGAGGGTATTGGCATGGGTATCCAAGGCTCGACTCTCCGTCCCGTTGCCGGACGTCTGTGACTGCGAGCTCGCCCTTCCCTGCCTGGCCTTGAGCTGACTCTTGAGATCCGCAACCTCTTTGGATAATCTGTCAACTTGATCTATGAGCCTTCCCAGCAGCTCGACATCCCTCTGCTTCGCGCTCAGCATCTCCGACATATGTTCGACCGCCATGATCATTGCGATCATGGATTGCTCCTCTTTCAGCTTCCGTTCTGTATCCGCGGCCTTCGATTTATATAGCTCTAGCAGCTCTTCGAACATCTATCCTATACTCCTTCATGGTAAATTACGATTTCACTCTTCAAATCGCCATCGCGTCCGCGCTCTAATCGTCTAAAAGACTAACCGTTAGTTTTTTCAGCTCTACTATAAATACTTATGCATGAAAGAGCGCAGCGTGCCAAGCGTATGAAGGCCGGAGATGGCGAATGAGGCATCATTCGCCTCACGCCCCAGTCGCCGACCTCTCGCTGACATTCACCCAGAGATGGAGATCCCTGTAAGGTGCTGTGAAATTCTCCTCCTTGTATAGGAGGAACTGCAGCTTCTGCCCGTTTCCGATCCGATTGATCCTGTATCTGACCGGGCGCTCCCAGGTCTCGTTATGCTCCAGCGTCATGCCCTTTTCGATGAAGGTGTAGTTGTCCAGGTTCATCTCCATGGTATAGTTAACGATCGAGTACTCATGGTTGACAACGCCGACTATGACGGTGCTTACATTTCCAGCGCTGACCTTTGTGGGGTAATCGTAGGCCATCTTCCCTGGCCCCAGTATGTAGAACTCGGTGAACTTCTCCCCCTGTTTAGGAGTCACTATCACGTAGACCAGAGCAGAGACCGAGAGAATTATTGAGAGAACCAGCAATACCGTCAAGGCCTTGTCGATGCGGCTTGCCTGGGAGGTCTTCATCTCCTCGATCAAATGCGCCATAGACTCTCGAAATGGAACCCTGAACCGCTCCGATTCCGGAAGCTTTTCCCGCCGCCAAAAGGCCCCCAAGGCGCAGCCAACTGTGAAGACTGCAAGTGATACGACGACCGGGGTAAGCCTAATTCCCCAGGGAGTGTAGTTAAGGCCAAGGCCGATCAGTGGAACGACTGCTATGCTCAGCCCAAAGGAGAGGGCCACCCTCTCGATTCCGTCCAGATCATCCTTGCGAGGAAAGAGGACGGCGATGAAAACGTAGCCAGGAAGAAAGAGGACCATGGCAAGGCCCAACGGGACCCGCACCGGAAAAGCGGATAGGGCTGGAATCAGCGTAAAGGCGAGTGTCAAGATCGCAAAGAGGATCGTCGCGAGAAGGTCCGCAGGCAGATGCTTTTCTGTTATGGGCTTCAACTCCACCGGAATAGATAGATCGAACGGCGGATCGGGTCCAGGACCCACTGCACAAATCCCCCTCTTTGGGGCAACTCTGCCCCTAGGAGATCTGCGCATCCGATGAAGGGAAAGATCAAGGCAATGGAGAATGACTTCAATTGGCTACCTCCAGCCACACCTGGGAAACTCCCGCAAGCTGCATATCCTCCGTCACCGCAAGGCATGTCAGTATGTATGATCCCTCTTCCCAATCCCGATCGGTGATAAGGGCGAAGCTTGCCTCTCCCCCTTGCAGATCGGGAAGGGCTATGCCGCTGTTGGAGGGCATCAACATCAAAAGATCCATGAGGACTGCCATGGAGATATTATCTGCGGAGATCTCCCGAGAGCTTCCATCGATCTCCATGGTCGCGTTCATCCCGCAATCGCCCGATACGAGGGATAGGCTGGAGTTGTCGTAAGACGCGTTCGATAGGATGACTGCCACGATCAAAAGGGGTCGGGCGAATGATCGCTCCGGCAAAGTGACCTTCACTGAGATATCCTCGCCAGGGCGGACGCTTTTTGGAGCATCCACTGAGAGGGGCAGCTCGAGCACCAGCAGGGGCATGGCGGAGATCGTATGGTTCTTGGCCGCGGCAGTCAGCGCATATATGCCGGAGCCCTGGCTTGGTAGGACGAACTCGCCTCTCCCCGATGAGTTGAGATCGATTCTTGCGCATCTATCCTGGGATAAGGCCGATTGGAGCGATGAAGCGTTGAGGATCGAAGAGGGATCGAAGTCGGATAGGCAGAGATCGATCGATGAGTTGGCCAATTCGAATGATCCATTGAGGCAGCCGGATATGGCGCTGCCGTTCTGATACACCGGGTGAAGGTGGCTTGGATAGGTCATATTCATCCCCAAGTAGGCTAAATCGATCTCGGGCAACCTCACCTGATCCGTGCCGTTCATGACAAACCAGTCAGGATGTAGGTCGCCGGCGCACTGGGAGGTTCCCGCCCACAGCGTCAGCAAGAGGACGAGCAGCTCAGATCTCATGGTCTTCCTCAACTGTTACGTAATGTATATATCATTTCCCGCGATAGGAGGGGGCGTGCAGCTATACGCCTGGGCGAGAAAGAGTGGAATGGACCTGATCATACCATTCATCCTGATCGCCGCAGCGGAGCTTCTGCTCTACGCAGGCCATATGCAAGCGGCCATGATCGTACATGGCATAAACCTCGTAGGCCTCGCGCTCGCTGCCGCATATGTGGAGGATAGGTCATTTCAGGCACTGATGCTGCTTCCCCTCTTTCGGCTGCTGAACATCGCAATGCCCGTCTTCTTCAGCCTTACCCTCTACTCCTATATCCTGGTTTACGCACCCATGTTTCTGCCAGTCATCCTCATCATCAAGGAGCGCAGGTTCACATCGGCGGAGATCGGATTTCGTCAGTCCAACTTTGGATTCCTCATACCCCTTGGGGCGGCGGTGGGACTGGTGCTCGGCTGGATGGAGTACAACGTGATCCATCCAGAGAGGATCACCCCTGACGAGACCCTGGAGAGCCTCTTCATCCTGACGCTGATAATGATAATCTTCGTCGGGTTCATCGAGGAGTTCATCTTCAGATCCGCGCTTCAAACCGTTCTCGAGGATAGGTGGGGCAGCTTCAGAGGGCTTGTTGGCGCAAGCGTCCTATTCGGCCTGATGCATAGCGGCTATCACGTAATGGCCGAGCTCTTCTTCGTTACTTTTGCCGGGATGGTATTCGGCTACTTCTTCCAGAGGACACGAAACCTCGCGGCCATATCCGTTGCCCACGGCGTAACCAACGTCTCCCTCTTCATGATAACCCCGATCAACCCAAGCCCAGTCCTGCCAGTAATATACGTCGTCCTTGTCGCTTCGATCCTCACCATAGGCTGGAAGCTCTCGGGAGCGCCCTCGACCTGGCTATCCGCAAGCCAGGATCGATGAGGTCGCAATAACGATCGAGAGCGCCCAAACCGCAAGTATATTATCCAGAGACCTGGCCTCCAGCTAATATGGCTTTGAACGTCGGGCGTTTCATCGAAGAGGCGATCGCAGAGATCGGCCAGCAGGTCAAGGGCAAAGCGGTCGTGGGCCTCTCCGGGGGCGTCGACAGCTCGGTCTGCGCCGTGCTGGCCAATCGGGCACTGGGAGACCGCTTGGTGCCGGTCTATGTGGACAGCGGGCTCATGCGCCAGTTCGAGTCCGAGAGGATCGAGGAGATCTTCAGCCACCTGGGACTTGTTCGTGTCAACGCCGAAGACCGCTTCTTGAACGCCCTCCATGGGATTATCGATCCCGAGGAGAAGAGAAAGATCGTAGGGGAGACCTTCATCCGCGTATTCGAGGAGGAGGCCAGGAAGGTGGGCGCGGAGTACCTCATTCAGGGGACGATATATCCTGACCGAATCGAGTCGGAGGGAGGCATCAAGTCCCACCACAATGTGGGCGGGCTCCCCCTCGATATGGAGTTCGCGGGCATTATCGAGCCGCTTCGCGACCTCTACAAGGACGAGGTTAGGGAAGTGGCGAGGGCACTCGATCTGCCCATGGAGATAAGCGAGCGAATGCCCTACCCAGGCCCGGGCCTTGCGGTGCGGATAGTTGGAGAGATCAACAAGGAGAAGCTCGCCGTTGTCAGAGCGGCAAACGCCATAGTGGAGCACGAGCTCGAAGAGCATAATCCCTGGCAGGCCTTCGCAGCTGTGCTCAGCATGGGAACGGGCGTTAAGGGCGACAACCGCGTCTACGGCTGGGTGGTCGCCGTGCGGGCGGTATCATCCCGCGATGCCATGACGGCCGACATGCTGGAGCTTCCGTGGAGCACGCTGCGGCGAATCTCCTCCAGGATCACAGGGGAGATCCCAAACGTCTCAAGGGTGGTATACGACCTCACGCCTAAGCCGCCCGGGACGATCGAGTTCGAATAAAGACCGAGAAAAAAGAAATTCATGCTCCAGCTCCTCCTGGTCATGAAGATAGATCGGCATTTTCGACCAAATGAAAGAGGGCTCAGAGAGGGCTCAGAGGGTGCCCTTCGTGCTCGGGATGCCGCCCTCATCCCTCGCGACAGCCTCCCGGAGCGCAAGGCCGAGCGCCTTGAAGATGCTCTCTGCCTGATGGTGGTCGTTTCCCCCATCGAAGCGGAGGTTGAGCGTCATCCGGGCCCGATCGACGAGGCCCTCCAGCAGCTCTTCTATCTGACCGGTCTCGAGGTCCGCAATCCGGTCCCCGCCAAAGGCGCCTTTCATGACGAGGTAAGGCCTCCCGCTGAAGTCAAGCGCAACATCGGCGAGCGCTTCGTCCATGGGAACTTCCGCATGGCCGTATCTTCGAATGCCGGAGCGGTCTTTCAAGCAGTTATCGAGCGCAAGGCCGAGCGCCCGCCCGACATCCCCTGCCCAAAATAGGCATCTTCCCTCAAGGCGAAGCTCTATGTCAAGGCGGCCGGTCTTCGCCATCGAGTTGAGCATGTGATCTAGAAAGGCCGATCCGCTAGACAGATCCGCCTTTCCCGTCCCGTCGAGGTCGAGATCCACGCTCACCTTGAATCCCTCGCCTTCGATCCTTCCGCTTCCTCGTCTCATGTAAGACCTCCAGCCTTCAGGGACGCTCGAGCGCCAGAAGCGCATCTTTGAAATCGAGCTTTCCCGTGTAGATGGCGGTTCCAACGACCGCCCCCGCGGCTCCTGCGTCCCGCAGCGCGAGGATGTCTTCTATCGTTGTGACGCCTCCCGCTGCAATGACGGGGATATCGAGGGAGTCGACCAGCTCCCTTGTCGGGACGGGATCGATTCCGCGAAGCTGGCCCTCGGTGTCGATGTTCGTAAAGAGGATCGATCCTGCCCCCCTCTCCTGGAAGAGGCGGCCAAGGCCTACCGCCCGCTCCTCCAGCGTCCTCTGCCATCCCTCGGTTGTGACAAGGCCTTTTCTCACGTCGAGGGCAACCATTATCCTCTCGCGTCCGTACTCGGCCGATAGGGACTCGACAAGCGCCGGATCCTCGAGGGCAGCTGTTCCGAGGATTAACCTGTCCACCCCAAGGCCAAGGAGCGACTCGACGTCCCTTCGGGTGCGAATCCCGCCACCCACCTGGACGAAGAGGTCGAGGCTCTCGACGATCCTCTCGAGAATGGAGGCGTTCTCGCGCACGCCCTGGATTGCGCCGTCAAGGTCGATGATATGGAGCACGCGGGCGCCGGCATCGACCCACCGCCTCGCCTGGGCCAGGGGATCATCGAGGGAGACCACCTCGGAGCCAGGCACGCCCTGGACGAGCTGGACGCAGCGGCCGCCGCGAAGGTCGACTGCGGGGAAGAGATCGAAGGTCATGAGGGGCATAGCCGCAGGCGGGGGGATAACTGTTTCGATGGGAGAAGGCGGTTAATTAGTTTTAATTGCATTTAATATTTTTTATACATTCTTTTAGTAATATATTGCGCGCCAATTTTTTGAGAAAATCTCTATTGCTATCATCTTTCCCGGCAAGATCGCAAAGGCATAACCAGGCAAGATGCCGTTCTTCATCGGTATTCTCGCCTCGGAACTCCGCAATGCAGAGGCTGCATAGGGAGTAATATGCAGAGAGGGCCAAGTATCGATGTTTTTCATCATCGTTCTCTTGTTGTCCCAATAAGCGGTAAATCTGGGCTAGCCCAATACAGTCAGGTCTGAGACGTAATGCTTTTTTGCATAGCGATCTTGCGTTCCCTAGCAATTCATTCCTTTTTTGATTTTGAGCATTTAAACCGAGTTCATTGCAGACCCAGGCCTCGGCATAATAGGGCTGCCAGCGCAGGGGATACAGGTCTCGGCAACGGCAGAATTCCGACCTAGCAAACTCGAAATGCGTATTTCCGCATTGAATAATGATGTGCGCCATATCCAGGCAGACCAAACCCAAGTTATAATGAGCCCAGGGGTAGTCATGGTCTTGCTTGATGGCTTCTTCGAAGCTTTTTTTTGCGTTAATCGATAATGTTATCCGATTTTCCTGAGAGTGCAAGCTCTCCCGGTATTTCCTTAGCCCTTCGTGAAAGTGCCAAGTGGCCTTCCAGGGAACGATCTTTTCTCTGTCGAATGTAAGGTCGTTGAATATGCGGCAGGCAAGCTCGGTCACCATATCATCTCTCGTCCTTACCTCATCGTTTCGCTTACCTATGGGATCAAGAAGCGGCGTCTGGTCTTCTACCCTCCAGCTCAGCGTTCGCCCTCCGCCAGACATCCTGGCCGTCAAAATTTCGCGCTTCTTTTTAAGATTGTTATTGCCATTATACTCATCAACAACGTGCAGGCTTCCATATATCGTGGGCCGATTGGAAAGGCGGTTGATGAGGGAGTTGATCAGCTTTCCGGGGATGGCAAAACCACCAAGCGAGATTTTAGAGTCGTCTGCGAAGACACTGGAGGCCATATCCCCTTCATCGACCTTGATGGCCGATCCAATTGCATTCCCAGCCATCGATGCGATCGGCCGGGCCTCGTCCATCTGATGATAGAGGCGGTTTAAGCGGTTCAGCCTCCCAACCAACAGAGAGGCGAGGCCAGGGGCGATCTGACCCTTATTCTCCCCATATTCCATTGGCTCATAGGAGAATTCCACTACCGATAGGCTTCTTCCAACATGACTGAGCCAGAGCAGAGCCTGCAGCAGTATCCATAGGAAGAGAATGCTCTGCCAATAGTACCAGACGAAGACTGCTGAATAGAGATAGTAATACTCAGGGCGGACGTAGGATTGCGCATTCAGAAGATTCTCACGCAGAGCTCTATCGCTGGAGGCCAGGGATATGGAGATGGCTTTCATTTGATCATCGGAGAATACCGCCGCTAGGGTGGCATTCCTCCTGGTGACGTTATTGTGGAAGATACCGACGATCTGACTCCTAATACTAGAATTGTTGTAAGAGATCTGGATGTAGCAGTCGGCCATGAGGGTCTTGTTCTCCGAGATCCATTTGATCAGCTCATTGCGCAATGTCTGATTATCATATATGGACTGAATAATTATATCCCTCACATAAGCATTATTATCCATGGTTGAGATGGCCAAAAAACACAAGGCCTTCATCGTCGAGTTGTTGCAGATGAGATTAAGGCTCTTAGAGCGCAGATCGGGATCGCAATAGATGTCATCGGGGCTTATAGTGGAATTATCTGTCGCATTAAGCCTGCTGATAGTATAATTAAAGATATTGCTATCCGATAAGACTGCTCTGAGGTTCTCCTGCTTATTGAACCTCGTTGAGAATACATCATTTGTAAATCCTTGCAATATATTTCCGGCGGTAGAATTGATATCCGTTCTTGCCCACGGTTGAATGATGTGTTCGAAGATCGCTTTATTCCAATTCTTCGATTCATTCATAGCATTTTTAAAATCCGCCTTATATTTATTTTTTTTTCTGGGATATATTTTCGGCCAGGTATTGCGTATTGCCTGAATTCATAACGAAATCGAAGATGGTATCGTTCTCTAAAAGCTTCTGAAATGCAAATTTATCCGAGAAGGCCTGAACATAGCTCAAGCTGATTGTGAATATTCCTATCTGCTCCAATGTCGCGACGTCGTCGATTGGCGAGGGCACAGGAGCGATGCTGATGTTCTCCGACTTGTTCTTGAGATCCAGGGGATCTATCCAATGAAGCGAGACGGCTGAGAAGCTGATGGACAACATCATGACCAAGAACAGTAGAGAGATCACCGCCCTTCCCCAACTACCCGTGAGCCCGCGCCATATCCAGCCGGCCCAGCGGGAAGGGATCCTCAGAATATATAACAAATAAATTATTTGCTTAACAAATATAGATATCAACCTCTCTCTAAATCTCCAGCGAATAGTATGATCTATTAAAATCTTAAATATATATTTAAGAAATACACTTAGTGCTATGACGAGAAGAGCCACCCAAAGTATTGTGATAGGACCATGATCCTGGATCCATTTCAGAACCAAGGTATATACCTCGAAAATATGATTCAGTAGATAGTGAAGGATTCCATTATCTCCTTCTAGGAAATATATACAAGTGGCAAAAACGCCCGCTAACAGGAGAATTAAGAAATCAACCAATATCTCATCGATTCCTTTGCCATTGCTCATCTTCTCTAATTTATCATCATTGAAGCTATATCAATTTACCCAACCAGACCCCCATTCCGATGCCGGTCCTCTATCCCCAGAACCTCTTCGTCCGCGCATACTCCCGCTCGGCTTTCAGTATGTCGCGATAGAACTCCAGCTCCTCGCCGCGCCGCTTCCGTATGACCCGGGCCGCAGTCTCCGGCCCGAGCCCCCGGCTCGCAAGAGCGATGATCACATCCTTGCCGTATGTCAAAACGAGGTTTGCGTTTCGAAATACCCTCTTTGTCCGCCGCTTATCCTCGGCCGCCTTCCTGTTCTCGGGCTTCTTCACAACGGCGATCTCCTCTTCCTCCCATGGCTTGAGGGCGGCGATCATCCGTGAGCCGCAGAGCGGGCACTCGGGCCGATCAGGAACCCGGCTCACCTCCCGCGTCGACTTCCACTTCTTGCAGTTGACACAAAAGAGGATCACCCGGTCGTGCATGATCCTGTTCTTCAAAAGATCGATCACAGCTCCGTCAGGCTGATCAGGCGACGTTATATCCCTTCCGCCGCCGCGACTAAGGGCTCCGATGGGGCTCGATCCGCTCGTCAAAAGCTCAAGCTCGCGTGAGGCCAGCCTCTCCAAAACATCGCGTGCCCTGGAGAGATCGAGCCTGTCGTGGTAGATCTCTCGAAGGGCCTCCTTGTACATGGGCGTTCCCTCGAAGAAGCCGAGGAGGCGGCTTATGCTCACCCTCTCGTGGTCGATGTCCCGCGAGAGCGCCCCGAACTTCCTTGCGACATGGACCATCTTCCAGCGAAGAAGCGTCGTGTTCTTGAGCGTCATCTCGAGTATCGGCTCGATATGAGTTGGATCGAGGCCGGATATCAGGGATGCCACATCCTCGGCGTAGACGGCCCGCGGAAGCTCAAGAACGATCCTGTACGGATCGATCTCCTGGGCAACGCTGCTTCCAAACCTCGCCGAGAGAAGCGCTGTCAGCGCCCGGGCGAGCGCATCGTTTGCCTTGTGGCCGAGACATGCGTGAATCACGACCGTTGCCCCGTCTGCCTCGACGACGAGATGCCGGTCGTCAGGTATCGGAAGGCGGGCCTTCATCTGGCGCGAGATCAAGCCTACGTACTCGCTTGCCGCCTGCTCGTCAAGCGGATACCTCTGGACCAAGGCCTTGGCCGCGGCCTCCTCGCCCTCGGCCTCGATCTTGCCTGCGAGATCGGCCCTGATCCGGCCGACCTCCTGGGCGACCTCGTAGGGAACCGGAATTTCCTCGCCGGTCCACGACGGGATCTCGCCGCTTCGATGGATCGGGACGACCTTTATCGTATCTTCGTCGAGCTCGACGATCTCCCAGATCTCACCCTTGGCAACGAACGTTGCCCCAGGCTGGACGAAGTTCACGACGAATGCCTCGTCGAGGGTGCCTATCGCCCTTCGGCTGACCATGTCGAAGATGGCGTAGCGCTTCTCGTCAGGGATCATGGAGAGGTTCTCGAAATAGTACTCCCTACCCTTTCGCTTTCGCGCCATGGATCCGCCCTCTCGACGAAGGAGGCGGTTCTCCTCGACCTGGGCCGTTACCTCCTCAGCCATCTCCCGCGTGAGATTTCTGAAAGGATGCGATCGCTTGACGACCCCATAGGCTCGGTCGAAATCGATATCGCCGAAGTCGAGCGTGAGTCCCACAAGCTGGTTTGCAAGAACGTCGGCGGGCAGTTCATGGACCTCTATCGGCTCGAGCGCTCCTTCGGCGGCCCTCCTCGCGATTGCGCAGGCCTCGACGATATCGTCGGGGCAGGTCGCAACGATCGTCCCATAGGACGTCTTTCCGATCCCGTGGCCGGCGCGCCCCACCCTCTGAAGAAGCCGGGAGACCTCTCGGGGAGAGCTGTATTGAATGACCTGCTCCACGTCGCCGATATCGATTCCAAGCTCCATCGATGATGTGCAGATGAGGCCGCGAAGCGCGCCTGCCTTGAAGGCGTCCTCGGCCTCGATCCTGGCTTCTGTCGAGAGGCTTCCGTGATGGATGCCTATGGCGTCCCCCATCTGCTTAAATCGGGAGCCCAGGACCTCGGCTGCCTGCCTCGTGTTGACGAAGATCAGGCTCTTTCTCGATCGAACTGCATCGCGAATGAAGCGAATCTGCGATGCGAGGGCGGGATCGCACTCGAGCTCTCTTGCGAGTGCCGCATCAGCCTTCGAGGGCGCGGGACTCACCACGCTGAACCGGCTCTGGCGTTTCACGTCCGCCCGTATTATGCGAGAGCTGCGGCCGGGGCCCACGAGAAGGCTTGCGACCACCTCGGGAGATCCAACGGTTGCCGAGAGCCCTATTCTCTGGAACTCCCCTGAGACCTCGACGAGCCTCTCCATAAGTACAGCCAGATGAGCCCCTCTCTTGGATGTTGCAAGCTCATGGACCTCGTCGACGACGACCATCCCCACGGTCGAGAGGTTCTGCCTGAGCCGCGTTCCTGTGAGCATCACCTGGAGCGTCTCAGGTGTTGTGATCAACAGGTCCGGAGGCTTTCTGCTCTGGCGGGCACGCTCTGCCTTGGTGGTGTCGCCATGTCGAACCGCCACTGTGATCTTCAAGAAATCACCAAACTCCTGAAAGCGCCGGAGCATGTCCCGGTTGAGCGCACGGAGCGGTGTGATGTAGAGCGCCTTGATCCCGCGGTCCTTTGATGCCAGTATGTGGTGGAAGAGCGGCAGCGCCGCGGCCTCGGTCTTCCCGGTGCCCGTTGGGGCGATGAGGAGGACGTTCTCGCCCGAGAGGATTGCAGGAATGGCAAGCTCCTGGGGGAGCGTGGGCTCGGTCATCCCATGAGCCTCGAGCATCCTGCCTATGTCCGGGCTGAGCTGATCGAAGACGTTCACAGGGTTAATCTCCAATCTCAGGGATATGAATATCTTGCGATGAAATGACGACACAATCCCAAACAGCTGACGTCCATCGACGACTTATCACAAGACGGGAGAGGGCGAAGGACGGGCGGCTGACGGATTCATCCGGGCTGGAGGGATCGCATGAGGGGCTGGGTGAGAAGGTACATTGGGGGATGCACGATAGGTTTCACGAATATCCCCATTTTCTTGGGAGACCCTTGAAGCTCTTGAGCTATCGTTTTCCACCATGCAAAATTTGGGGAAGACTCAACAGGAAAGGGCACTAGTACTATCGCCCCCCCCTCCCCTAATTTCAACCGCGAATGAAGGCGCATGAACGCAAATTACTTTATTGGATTCGCGTTCATTAGTGTGTATTAGTGGTTTTATTTCATCAACCACGAATGAACGGGTCGTGATTCTGAAATAGGTTGGAGTTTCTATAACCCGTCTATAGCTTGCGATCTCATGTAAAATTTCTTATTACAAGAAACCTAACCACAAAGGAACAAAGCCACAAAGGACGCACAAAGAGCAAAGAGCAAGTATTAGTCATTGTGCTTTTGTGCCTTTGTGGTGATCGTCCATAAGCCATGGTTATAATTATCACGTGGCAGCAAGTTCTGACCTGATATCCCTTTCAGGTAGTCCATCTTCTACTGGTTGGTATTTAGCGCAAAATAGTTTCAGCACCACCATGTGCTATTGATTTTCAAAGCATCTTGAAAGAGAGTGATTGCCTCCTTGGGTGGCAATAGTTATCACCCTTATCAATGCCAGAGAAATTCCAACCAATTCTGAGTTCACGACCAATGAACGCGAATGAACGCAAATTACTTTATTGGATTCGCGTTCATTAGTGTGTATTAGTGGTTTTATTTCATCAACCACGAATGAACGCGAATGAACCCAAATTACTTTATTGGATTCGCGTTCATTAGTGTGTATTAGTGGTTTTATTTCATCAACCACGAATGAACGCGAATGAACCCAAATTACTTTATTGGATTCGCGTTCATTAGTGTGTATTAGTGATTTTATTTCATCAACCACGAATGAACGCGAATGAACCCAAATTACTTTATTGGATTCGCGTTCATTAGTGTGTATTAGTGGTTTTATTTCATCAACCACGAATGAACGCGAATGAACCCAAATTACTTTATTGGATTCGCGTTCATTAGTGTGTATTAGTGGTTTTATTTCATCAACCACGAATGAACGCGAATGAACGCTAATATTATCTTTCAATTCGTATGCATTTGCAGGCCCCCCCAAGGGATTATATGCCGCTTCAAAGAGGGCTTAGGCGTGCCGAAGTAGATAATAAGTCCAATCCCAAATGGATCAAGAAATGCATCAGGAGGAGAGGCACGAGAGGCTACATGAGGGGAGAAGTGAGCGGTTATATGAAAGGAGTTATGATAGATTATAAAATTGTAGGCATGGCTTGTTGCATGAAGGGCAACTTTTGGCTCCCTCGGGAGGTCTCGATATGCAGGTTGCAGTGATCGGAGGAGGCGTCTGCTCAGAGGAGGTCGCTCGATCTGCCCAGGAGCTTGGAAGGAGGATCGCAGAGAGGGGGCATGTGCTGATCTGCGGCGGGCGAGGCGGCGTGATGGAGGCAGCCTGCCAGGGCGCGAGGATGGCTGGAGGGATCGCGGTGGGCATACTTCCCGGCTCGAGGGATGATGCAAATCCCTATCTCGATGTGATGATCGACACCGGCATGGGCATCGCCAGAAATGCGATAGTTGTCCGAAGCGGGGATGTGGTCGTGGCCCTTCCGGGCGGGGTTGGGACGCTATCGGAGATTGCGATTGCGCTGAAGATGGGGGCAACGGTCATAAGCCTCGATAGCTGGGATGTCCCCGGCGTGATGGCTGCGTCAGGCGTGGAGGAGGCAGTGGATATGATCGAGAGCGTGTGCGGCTCCAATCGATGACTAGCGCGGCACTTTGCGCTGAGGCCCAGCCTCCCCCTTCATGCGGACTTCGGCGGCTCAACGTGAATCGATCGAAGCAGGTTTGCGGTCTCGGCAAGCGGGAAGGTCGAGAGAAGCCTGCAGTTGGTCCGCCCCTCGAGGGCCCCCTCTTCGGTCGTTCCGTCGGGGGAGTAGCTGGCGCAGTATAATACCCTGCCCGATGGGAGGAGCCCTCCGCCGATAGCGGCCTGATGGGCGTCTATGATCTCCCGAGTTATGTTCAGATCGGTGCAGCCCATCTCCTGCAAAAACGACTGTACGATAGCCCTATTGGCCTCAAAGGTCGCTGGCCTTAGATCGGGATTGTATGTGATTGCTATGTAGATCAGCCCATCGTTCGACCTAATCGAGAGGCCGTAGATCAAGCTCCCTCCGGCGGCATCCAAGGGCCTCTCGGTGGATACGGTGTAGGGGATGGTGCTGTTGAGGTCGAATGAGAGAACAAATGGCCCCAGGCTGTATGACTCCGTGGCAGCACAGGCAATGCCAGCGAGAGCCAGGATCAGGAGAAGCCCCAGGCCGGCCGCGCTCTTCGCTCTCAATTGAAAACCTCCGTCGTCGCTCTCGACTTTGGGATCTTCGAGGATGATATACCTATCGGGCCGCCGCCTGAGGGCAGATCGGCGCTGCTCTGATGGAAACATTTTTAGCCATGAAGAGGAACGCTTCTCGGGATAGTGGCTCGCGGGGGTAACCAAGCCAGGCCAACGGTGATAGACTCAAGATCTATTCTCGCAGGAGTTCAAGGGTTCGAATCCCTTCCCCCGCATTCGATATTTATATATAATTAGGCTGGATCCTTCAACATGTCGCAGATGGCTATAGGATTGTAGAAGCCCGAAACTCTTGGATTTAAATTGAGAACAAAGTTATAAAGCTCGTGAATATAAATATCAAATATATCCTAGCCTAAATAGATAAGTCGGTTGGATGGACTTTCGCTAATTCACAGCAGAATCAGTCCACGAACATCTTGGCAGGGTCCCCGCTCGCCATCCTTATAGCCCAAAAGCGTGAGAGTACTTAATATGGCTGGCGCAGAGAACCAGATAGTCATTCAGTCCGCAGATGAAGCCGCCTTGCGTGAGTTTGAAGTCGGATTGAAGCGAAGCATAAAGCAAGCCGATACTGGTTTAGTCAAGACTTTTAAGACAAAGGATGAGTTCTTGGGCCACCTGAAGAGCCTTGAATAAATCCCATGCAATTTGAATCCACGCCTGAGTTCGATGCTCAGTTTTCGAAGCTCACCAAGAAGAACAAGGCGCTGGAGGAACGTCTTCTTAAGAAGATCAGCCAGATACTTGATAATCCATCAATCGGCGCTCCGAAACGCCACAAACTTAGACTCGTCCGTGGTTCTCATGTTGATCCTTATGTGATCGTTTATAGGATCATAGGTGATAAAGTCCAATTTTTATATGTAGATCACCATGATTTTGTATATACGAAATCTGCTGAAATCCTAAAAAATATGGAAGGAGCTTAGACCCCTAGCTGCGGAATCGCCGCAAGATAGTCCTCCCGCAGCTCTGCAGGATCGATATGATCATAGATATCGATGGCCTCCTTGCGAGCATCCCCTCGCAGCTCTTGGATGAACTCCCGCCCCATGCCGGCTCGCCTCAAGTGAGTGGTGAACCAATGCCGGCAACAGTGGGGGTAAAGTTGTCCTCCATCCTCTGAGAACCGGCATCATGCAGGCCTACCCGCCCCGCCGCCATAATCACCAGGTTGTAGACGCCGGCCCTGCCGGCCGGGCCTCGTTGTCACGACGCAGAAGAGCCAGGCGTCGGCAGCGCCGCTCCTCCGGGCCTTGAGCTGGCGGCGCACAGATGCAACAGGCGTCGTGTAGCCGCAGAGGGGGCATGTGGCCGAGCCCCGGCGGACCGTCCCCTCGCCGACGTCCTTTGCCCTCGCGTCCTCCACGATCTCGAACTCGACGCGACGGTTGCCTGCAACCATCCTAAGAGCAACGGAGCAATTCTTCTTCTTGGCAAGCCAGAGCGACCGGATCAAGGGGACCTCAGCGCCGCAGCCGGGGCCCTTCGCAGGTGATCGTCCGGGCCCAGAGGTAGGCTATGGGCGTTGCCCCGTCCGGGTCTTTGGGGTAGAACTCGGCAAGCTCGCGCTCGGCCTCCGTCTTTATCCAATCGCCCCAGCGCCGGACCTCGTCTGCCAGCCTTCGGCCATGCCGCGGGATATACTCGAGGACGACCTTGTTGAGAAGGACTGCGACAGGGTTCAGGTCCGAATCGAAGGCGTCAGCGCCCACCCGGAGCGCCTCCAGCGGAATCGCTCCCCCTCCGGCAAACGGATCGACGACCAAGGGCCAGGTGCCCGGAAGCCCGCCGAGGGCCTCGTGGGCCGATTAGGTGAGGGCGCGGGCGGTCTGGAGATATCGAGGATCGGTCGAGCGGTCCCAGTTGGCGAACTCGGCGATGAAGTCGAGGAGCGCCTCTCTGATCTCGAAGGGGTTATCGTAGTCGAGGTCGATCTTTCCAAGGGGGTTCCAGAACCTCTGCATCGCTTTCGTCGCATCTTCGAGGAACCGGGACGGGCAAGATGGGTCGCCGGAGTCTGGCCAGAGGGAAGCGCAGACGACGGCGCGGCAGGCAGCCAATGGCCTACTCGACCACCAGGTGTGGAGCGTCGAGATGTGAATGTCCCTGATCGACTTCTCGCGCCTGGCGTGGGCGCTGATCCGCTTTATCGGGAGGGCTACTTCGATCAGGCGCTTGGGATAGTTCATAGTTGGTCTGAGTTCATTCCTAATTGAGACCATATACCTGTTGTTATGCACTATGCCCTCATTCATTCAGCGATCATTCGATCACATTAGATCCAGCAGCTCTTCAATGGTCATATCTGCATTTTTCACAATAGCATGTAAAGTACCTTTTCGAATATCTTTGCTATGAAATGGCACTACTGCAATCTTGCCGGTCTGCGAGTTATAGTAATAGTGGTGGCTGCCCTTGATCCGCATCAGCTCAAATCCGGCTTTTTCCAGAACTCTGGCAAGCTTCTGCGGAGATACAGCGGGGAGCTTAGGCATAGGCTTCAACTGAGACCGAAACAGTGCACTCTATAACATCATCATCGGTCGGCACATCCTTTCCAAGAACGATGAGAGTCTCAATATAGCCCTCTATCGCCTCTCTTGCCATGGATATCGCCTCCTCGATGGTCTCACCAAAGGTCACGCATCCGGGCAGGGCCGGGACTATCACAGTATAGCCGCCTTCATCTTCCTTTGCCAGCCGGATTCGATAGTTCAAGGTCTTCATTATTAGTCCATAGAATGCCCTGCTTATTCAACCTTAGGGTTATGTTCGATGGATCGATATCTCCAACACCGGCTTATCGCTGCATTGGTCTATCCTGACTACGAGATTTAGCCCTGCCCAAGATCGGCGTTCTTCAAGATATCCTCTTGCCCCACATAGTAATGCTCGATCTGAATCTGATGATATTAATATATAATTGAAAATTATACTCAAACCATCACCGCTTAATGCTATCGATTTGACCACCCTATTTTGCCAATTGTCAAAACAGCCATCCAGCCTGCCGATTCTCGATTCGCCGCATCGGCCAATAGGGGAAGTCCGTCAACATGGCGAAGGATTAAGTTTATCCCCTCCATCCCTCCATAGCACTGGAGAATCAGCAGAGCAGAGAGACTGGAGAGATGAAGAAGATAATAATCAAGGGCGCCCGGGAACACAACCTGAAGGATATCACGGTGGAGCTTCCCCGAGACAGGTTCATTGTCATCACCGGCGTCTCAGGCTCAGGAAAATCCACGCTCGCATTTGACACGATCTACGCTGAAGGACAGCGCCGCTATGTGGAGTCGCTCTCCGCATACGCCCGCCAGTTCCTGGGGCTCATGAACAAGCCGGATGTGGATTCGATCGACGGGCTCTCACCGGCCATATCCATCGAGCAGAAGACCACCTCCAAGAACCCGAGGAGCACTGTTGGGACGGTCACTGAGATCTACGACTACCTGAGGTTGCTCTACGCAAGGATCGGAATCCCCCACTGCCCAGAGCACGATATCGAGATCCAGTCGCAATCCCCCGAGAGGATAGCAGACAGCATTGCTAGCGACTCGGGACCTGTGACCATTCTCTCCCCGATAGTCCGCCAGAAGAAGGGCACTTACGGGCAGCTCTTCAAGGACCTCGACGGCGAGGGCTTCGCCCGCGTAAGGGTGAACGGCGAGATCCGAAGGACCGACGAGGAGATCTCCCTCGACCGCTACAAGAAGCACGATATCGAGGTCGTGATAGACAGGCTTGACCCGGCCGAGGATCGGGCGAGGCTCGTCGAGGCCTGCGAAAACGCTCTCGAAAGATCCGGAGGCCTTCTCGTTGCGATGGATTCGAGCGGGCATGATCGGCTCTTCTCCTCAAAGATGGCATGCCCCATCTGCGGAATCGCCTTCGAGGAGCTCCAGCCAAGGATGTTCTCCTTCAACAGCCCCTTTGGAGCGTGCGAGGCCTGCAACGGACTCGGGATCAAGATGGAGTTCGATTCCAGGCTGATCATCCCCGACGAGGAGAAGTGCATAGCAGACGGGGCGGTTGCCCTATACAGAAACGCGGTAGACGGCTGGCGAGGTCAACACCTGGGAGCGGTTGCAAAGCACTTCGGCTTCGATATATTCACACCCATAAAGGATCTCTCGAAGAGCCAGTACAACGCATTGATGTACGGATCCGATCGGCGCATCCGTTTCGACATGACCATGAAGAACGGGGATGCATTTTGGTCTCATGAGGGAGCCTGGGAAGGCCTCATCCCCCAGTCCGAGCGGCTCTACGCCCAGACGAAGTCGGACTACAGGCGAGAGGAGCTGGAGAAGTTCATGAGGGTTCTGCCATGTCCGAGATGCGCTGGACGGCGGCTCAAGGAGAAGGTCCTCGCAGTGAGGATCGAGGAAAAGTCCATCGTCGACGTGACCAGCCTGTCCATCTCCGAGTGCATGCAGTTCTTCGAAGGCCTTGCCATCTCCGATAAGGAGCGGGAGATAGCAGCCCAAGTCCTAAAGGAGATCCGCTCGCGCCTGGGTTTCTTGGAGCATGTCGGCCTCGGCTACCTCACGCTCTCTCGAAGCGCAGGCACTCTCTCGGGAGGAGAGGCCCAACGCATACGTCTAGCCACGCAGATCGGCTCAAACCTCGTTGGAGTCCTCTACGTGCTCGACGAGCCATCGATCGGGCTTCACCAGAGGGACAACGACCGTCTGATCAAGACGTTGAAGACGCTAAGGGATCTAGGAAACACGCTGATAGTGGTCGAGCACGACGAGGATACGATCCGCAGCGCAGACCATGTCCTTGACATCGGCCCAGGCGCTGGAATCCACGGCGGATGGGTGGTATCAGAAGGGACGCCGGAGGAGATCGAGAGCGATCCGAATTCCTTGACAGGCCAGTATCTCTCCGGCAAAAAGCGAATCGAGGTGCCTCGGAAAAGAAGGAAGGGGGACCATTTCATCCGGATCGAGGGTTGCCAGGAGAACAACCTGCACGATATAGACGTCTCGATCCCGATCGGAGTCTTCACTGCGGTTACAGGCGTCTCGGGCTCGGGCAAGTCGACGCTGATCCACGATACACTCTACAGGGCATTGATGGTAAGGATCAACAAGTCAAACGTCGTCCCCGGAAAGCACGGCAAGCTGAGCCTTGACTCGGAGATCGACAAGGTGATCGTCATCGACCAGAGCCCCATCGGTAGGACTCCAAGATCGAACCCCGCCACTTACACCAAGGTCTTCGACGCAATCAGGCAGGCTTATTCTGAGACGAAAGAGGCAAGGATCAGGGGGTATAAGGGTGGACGCTTCTCCTTTAATGTGAGAGGGGGACGCTGCGAAGCCTGTCAGGGAGAAGGGCTGATAAAGATCGAGATGAACTTTTTGCCGGACGTCTACATCGAGTGCGAGGAGTGCAAGGGCACCCGCTTCAATCGCGAAACATTGGAGGTCAAGTACAAGGGCAAATCCATCGCCGACGTCCTCGACATGACTGTCGAGGAGGCAAGGGAACACTTCGAGAACATCCCCTTCATAAGGAACAAGCTGGAGACGTTGGCGAGAGTCGGCCTCGGCTACATCAAGCTGGGCCAGAGTTCAACCACCCTCTCCGGAGGGGAGGCTCAAAGGATCAAGCTGACGAGGGAGCTCTCCAAGCGGGCCACGGGCCGGACGATCTACCTCCTCGACGAACCGACGACCGGCCTTCACTTCGACGACGTCAAGAAGTTGATAGCCGTCTTGAACGACCTCGTCGACAAGGGAAACACGATCGTTGTGATCGAGCACAACCTCGACGTGATCAAGTGCGCAGATCACATAATAGACCTCGGTCCCGAGGGCGGAGACGCCGGGGGGCATATCGTTGCAACTGGCACTCCAGAGGAGGTGGCCGAGGTCGAGACGAGCCATACAGGGAGGTTCCTGAAGTCGAGGCTGTTTCGGCCGGTTGCCCATAAGCAAGTCCCAGGAGCCGAACGCGCAATTGGAAAGAGCACTGCCCTCGCTTGCGGCGCTTGCAGCGAACGGTGCTGATGGAGGCGCCTTGATCCCCCGTCCATCAGACCATCTTATTAGAGATATGGCCAACCGATATAGCAATAGATGAGCGCAAAGGAACGGGATTTGGGTCCATGATCGAGATCGAGGCAGTGCCACACCTTCCAGGCTGCTACCTCTTCAAGGACGATCAGGGCACAGTGCTCTACGTCGGAAAGGCGAAGGACCTGAAGAGGCGCGTGGCCAGCTACTTCCAGAGGAGGGATCACGACCCCAAGACCGAGAGGCTGGTTGGGGCGGCAAAAAGCCTTGACTTCATAATCACAAACACCGAGGTCGAGGCGTTGCTTCTCGAGAATACGCTGATCAAGAAGCACTGGCCGAAGTTTAACATCTCCCTCAAGGACTCCAAGAGGTACGCCTGCATCCACCTGACCGACGACCCCTTCCCGAGGATCCGCATCGCGCGAAAGAAGGTCGGTGGTGGTTCCTTCTTTGGACCCTTCGTCTCCGCAAGGGAGAGGGACTACGTCTTTGCCGTCGTCAGGAAGACCTTTGGTCTAAGAACCTGCAAGAGGCTGCCGAAGAGGGCTTGCCTGCGCTACCACATGGGGGGATGCAGCGGACCGTGCATAGGCAAGATATCCGAGGCCGAGTACGGGGAGAAGGTGAGACGAGCCGAGTCAGTCCTGAAGGGAAGGACCTCTGAGCTGATCGAATCCATGAGGGAGGAGATGAAGGATTATGCAGCGAAGCAACAGTATGAATCGGCGGTTCCCCTTCGAGACGAGATAGCAGCGCTCGAGAGCCTTCAGGAGCGACAGCATGTGGAGAGGCGAAAGAGGTTCGATGAGGACATATTGAGCTTCATCGTCGAGGGTGGATCCGTCTACCTGATGGTCTTCAAGGTCTACAAGGGGACGCTCGAGGGAAAGGAGGACTTCGTCTTCGCCTACAACGAGAGCTTCCTTGAGGAGTTCCTCGTCCAGTACTACTCCGAGGCCGAGCCGCCCGAGGAGCTGATCGTCGCTGTTGCCTTGGATCCTGCCCTCGTGGAGTTCTTGAGCCAGATGAAGGGGAGACGCGTAAAGGTCACCGTCCCAAAACAAGGGGAGAAAAAGGAGCTCCTGGAGCTTGCACGAAAGAACGTGGAGATCGGCTTCTTCGGCGACCGGAGAAAGGTGGAAGCGCTCAAAGACCGGCTCTCGCTTCCCGGGCCGCCCAACGTGATCGAGTGCTTCGATATCTCACATCTCTCCGGAACATCGACCGTCGGATCGATGGTCCAGTTCCGGGGGGGAAGGCCGGACAAGAGAAACTACCGACGGTTCAAGATCACAAGCGTCGACGGGATAGACGATCTCGCATCGATCGCAGAGGTGGTGCGAAGGCGCTATGCCCGCCTGTTGGAGGAATCCCAGGAGTTCCCCGATCTGATCATCGTCGACGGAGGCGAGGGGCAACTCTCAGCCGCCGCGAGGGAGCTTACACGATTGAGGATTCGTATCCCGATCATCTCCATAGCGAAGAGGGAAGAGGAGATACACGTCCCGGGCCTCGACCACCCGCTGCCGATAAAGAGGGACGAGACCGCCTCCCTCTTCGTCCAGGAGATCAGGGACGAGGCACATAGGTTCGCGGTCAACTATAACCGCCTTCTTCGCAGGAAGGCGACGATATCGTAAGCTCTATACCCAAGCGGGGCCAAGGCACGCCCGTGAAAACGAAGGCCGAGAACCAGACCAGGCCCGAGCTGGAAGAGGCCTCGACCGACTCGCCGGGTCCCGGGGAGGATCTCCCATCCACAGAGCCCCCATATATCGGCCTCGTCAATGCAAAGGGCCGCCATCAAAAGCCGCCCGGATCGGGCATACCCAAAGATCGTAAGTTCAAGCTCTTCTCCGACTTTAAGCCGAAGGGATCCCAGCCGGAGGCAATCGAGAGGCTCGTCGAGGGCCTGGAAGGGGGAGAGAGGTTCCAGACCCTCCTCGGCGTGACGGGATCGGGCAAGACATATACAATAGCAAACGTCATCGAGAGGATCGATCTTCCAACGCTCGTCGTCGCTCACAACAAAACGCTTGCAGCTCAGCTCTTCAACGAGTTCAAGGAGTTCTTCCCTGAAAACAGGGTCGAGTACTTCGTCTCCTATTACGACTTCTACCAACCGGAGTCATACATCCCGTCGAAGGACCAGTACATAGAGAAGGATGCCTCCATCAACCCAAAGATCGAGGCGATGCGCCTTGCAGCCACTGCCTCCTTGATGTCAAGGAAGGACGTGATCGTCGTAGCATCGGTCTCCTGCATCTACGGCCTGGGAAACCCAGAGAACTACCAGAAGATGGGCTTCGAGCTGAAGGTAGGCGACCGCGCAACGAGGAGGGAGATCCTGGGAAGGCTGGTCGATATCCAATACGAGCGAAACGATATTGATCTTGCGCCAGGCCGTTTTCGAGTGAAGGGGGAGACGATAGACCTCGTCCCGGCATACTTCAACGATATCATAAGGATCGAGCTCTTTGGTGACGTTGTTGACCGCATCACCGAGATCGATAGGCAAAGCGGTAAAAGGAAGGAGGAGATGGACTACTTCTACGTCTACCCTGCAAAGCACTATGTGATCCCCGAGGAGGACAAGAAAGAGGCAATCGAGGCCATCCTAGAGGAGCTACAAAGGAGGCTCCCCGACCTCGGCCTTATCGAGTCCCATCGCCTCAAGCAGCGCACCCTCCACGACATAGAGATGATCCAGGAGACCGGAAGCTGCAAAGGTATCGAGAACTACTCCCGCCACTTCGACCACCGAAAGCCCGGCGAGAAGCCATACTGTCTCCTAGACTACTTCCCTTCCGAGTTCCTGCTCGTGATCGATGAGAGCCACCAGACCATCCCTCAGATCCATGGCATGTATAAGGGAGACCGATCGAGAAAGAAGAGCCTTGTGGACTACGGCTTTCGGCTTCCAAGCGCCTACGACAACCGCCCGCTCCGGTTCGAGGAGTTCGAGAAGTACATGAAGAGGGCGATCTTCGTCTCGGCAACCCCCGGGAGTTACGAGCTTGAGAGGTCGGCCCAGGTCGTAGACCAGATCATCCGCCCAACCGGCCTTCTCGACCCAATGGTGGAGGTCCGCCCAATCGAGTACCAGGTAAGGGATGCCATGCTGGAGATCGAGAAGGTCATCGAGAGGGGAGACCGAGCCCTTGTGACCACGCTTACGAAGAGGCTTGCAGAGGAGCTGACCGACTATCTCGCTCAAAACGGGATCAAGGCCCGCTACCTCCACTCCGACATAAAGACGATCGAGAGGACCGAGATCATCCGGGAGCTCCGCCTGGGAAGCTTCGACGTCCTCGTCGGGATCAACCTCCTCCGGGAGGGGCTCGACATCCCCGAGGTGGGCTTCATCGGGATACTCGACGCCGACAAGGAGGGTTTCTTGCGCGATGCAAAGAGCCTCATCCAGACAATCGGCAGGGCTTCCAGGAACTCCAACTCCAAGGTGATCCTCTATGCCGAGAGGATGACCGAGTCCATCATAAGGGCGGTCAGGGAGACCGAGGAGAGGCGGGCGATCCAGATGGCCTACAACGAGAGCCACGGGATCGTCCCAAAGACCATAATAAAGCCGATCAAGGAGAAGGTCGTGGATATCACCGATATAAAGCACATCCCAAGGTCGGACATCCCCAATGTGATGATCGAGCTCGAGGCGGATATGAGGGAGGCCGCAGAGAGGCTCGAGTTCGAGCGGGCAATCCAGCTCAGGGATACCATAAAGAAGCTCGATAGGGAGATGAGGGTGACGTAATGGGCGCGCGTCTTCCGTCGAATCATCCCTTTTGCCAAAGCTCGCGCATTCGCTGAAAATCCATGAATGCAGTGCTTGAGGTTGGCTCTGCAGATCTCCTAATCTTACCCCAGGCTGGTTCGTCCAGAGAGATGGCGATGCGATTGGCCGGGGGCTTCCACCGAACGAACCACCAACTTGAACTTTAGGAGACATCGGCAGCTGATCTATTGATTGACCGGACAAAGTGAGGAATTCCTCTTTTCGGAGACCGCTCGAAGAAGGCCCAAGGAAGGCGATTGCCATTTGGGATTACGGCTTGAGGCCTAGCGCCGGAGAAGAGCACCTCATAAGATTTTAAAATTCATTATATCAAATAGGCTATTATAATAGAATATTAATATATAATTGTATTATAAGAGATTTGCTTGTATAATTATTATCACAGCATATTAACCTCAAAAATATTTTTGTACAATTACTTATGTACATTAAATTTTTTACAAATATTTTTGTACAAACATATTATTTTGTAAAAGTATCTATAAAAGATAAGAGGATATTATCTAAATCATATCAGATATATGTTCGAATAAATATTGATTTATTATCTAGATATATAATAATAGTCCCGTATTTGTGCGAACAGCAGAGCATCCAAGAGTCGATAGATCTGCTCCCATAGTATATGTGTATTAGCAACTGACGGCCTCGAAAATCACCATTCTTGTGACCTCGCTTATTCCATATCATATAAGAATATGCCCCCTTCGCCGCGGATCCCCATCATGCACGAGATGAAAGGGTATCTTAGAGAGGATGTAGCGATGGGAGATAGGCGTATACACATAGTATGTATGAATGGGCTGACCCCAACGTATATATTTTCTTAATTTTATCTATTGAAACTTGACGGCAAAGGGCTACCCTATATCGCCCAGGAAAATATTTATAATTTATCGATTTAATATTCATTATCAGGCTGGAAGCATACGATGAGATTGGCCCAGTAACATGTTAAATATTTATATAATTTAAGTAATATTGGCATAGTATAAACACGAGATAAGTATTAAAGTAAATTTAATTTTAAAAAGTAATAATTATTAGTTACAGATCAATAGTACTTTTTTATTATATTCATTGCAATAGAGACTTATAAAAATAATCATATATTATAAAATGTTTTTAGAAATATATATTTTAAAATTTTAAAGAATATTTGATAGAAATTTATATTTATTTTAAATATTTGATTATATTAAGATTTATCATTTCCGTATTTCATCATACTCGCATAAGTGAGGACGAAAGTGAGGATAATCCCGCAAACGATGATCTGACCTTGAGCCCTTGCCAGCTCGATCTGATTGGAGCCCCCAGAGTGAATCCCCAAAAGTCCAGTTTCGAACGCCCCCAAGGCCCGATGATCGCAATCTGATTGGAGACCATGGAGCGAGTCCCTCCGGGTGGACGATTGAGTTCAGCAACATCAACTGGACTGAACCTCCCCCCACCTTCTCGAAAGGAGATAGAGATATCAAGGATTCACTAAGAATCCGGGATCCCTACGTCACATAGGGCGCCCAGGAACACGGAAAGACAGGCTTTGATCCTCAATATGGGGATCATGCCTGAAAGCATAAAAAACAGTGTGCAGTATGAGATTTTGATTCAAAAAAGCCCTCAGAAATCTTCAGGCCAGAGGCCAAGGGAATAGCGCTTCACGAGGGGGAAGAGATCGAGCCCAGAGAGGGCTCCATCAGTAGTAGTACCAGATGCTCATGTAGTCCTGTGGATCCTCCCCTCGCGCCTCCACTCGCCTGAGATATCCGAGAAGGGTTACGTCCGTGTATACATAGGGCTTTACGGGCATCACGTTCTTCTCCCATGGGAAGAAGGAATAAATCCTTCGGCCGTCGGATCGAATGGCTATTAGCTCATGGTTCTGCCAGGCGCGCAGATGGTCCTTTCCAAGGAAGGGCACGTTGAATACCGGCTCGTCCGTCCTGAAGATGCCGGGAAGCAGCCTTGCCTCCTCCTTTCGCTCCTGAAGGATCCTCGCTATGGGGACAGCGTACTCCTCCATCTCCGCCTTTCCTTTCATATTGAAGGTGTAGTATGGATCGATCCCGATATCCTTTATGGCAATCCTCAACGCATCCGTCTCGAACCTGCGACTGTTTGCGAAGGTGAAGACCTGCTGATTATATATCTGCATCCCTTCGAGCCTAATTCTCTTTGCGGCCTCCAAGGTCTCCGGAGTGATCTCATATGGATGCATGAGGTGGGTGACGACGCATATATTCCTCCTGCCCAGCTCATGGTAACTGGCCATGATCTCGCAGAGCTCCGGCGATATCCTTTGAGGCACGGTTACGATGGTCCTTGTGGCAACCCTTATGCTCCTCAGGTGGTCGATCTGCGATAGCCTTCTCAGTATGTCGTCTATCAAGCCGTCGTTCAAGACGAGGGGATCGCCGCCGGTTACGAGCACGTCCATCATCTCCTCGTGCTCAGCAAACCACCCAATGGCATCCTCGATCTTATCCCAAGAGGCAAGGGCCGAGGGCATGAAAGGCGATGTGATCTCCCAGTTCCTCTGACAGTACACGCATATCTGAGGACACGACTCGTAGGGCTTCATTATGGCCACCCTCGGATAGCGGCGGGTCACTAGGTCGACGGGAGATGTATCCGCCTCCCTCATGAAGTCGAATGCCCATCTGCGATCCGTCTTGTGTGCGATCATGTTCTGGACGTAAGCCAGGGGTGGGAATACCTGACATCTCACGGCATAGTCCATATCGCTCGGCTGTGGGTCCATCAGATGAAGGTAATGAGGCGTAACCCCGAAGGGGATCTGGTTCTCCATGGCGAGCTCAATCGCCTGGTGATGCTCCGGGCTGATCTCGATGATCCGCTCGATCAACTCCAGATCCTCCCTGTCCTTGAAGACGCATCTGTACTGCCATCTCCAGTCCAGCCAATCCTCGGAATCGGCCTCGAGAACCTCGAGGATCTTATCTCGGTTCTCTATTCGCCTCTTTGCCACATCGGGACGGAGGCCGCTTGGATATCTCCTGAGGAAGTGGTCCATCCTCTTCCCCATCCGATCGAGAAAAGAGGATCTATGAAGCGCGGCCTCCCTTCCCTCATACTTCTCATAATCCGGCTGCTCGATTCCCTTCATCAGCATCGAAGGGTATACATCTGCCTGGAACTTGAGGGCCTTGAATAGATGGACGAACTCCTCGATGAAATCCTCGGCCACATCGCACTCCCCCTCGACAGCGGCCGTCCAGAGGGGCTCCAGGGTGGAGAACTCCACCATAGACTCATATCGAGGGGATATTATGTTCTTGAGTGTCCTCACAGCCTCCTTGAACAATATATAGTCCCAGGACTCGGGAATGCTGATTCCCCTGAGGACCATCCACTCCAGGGACTCCAGATATCCTATTATCCTCTCCCTGGCTTCACTCAGGTTTGCGCTCTCCCTCAGAAGCACATAAATATCCGGCGCGGTATCCCAGCATTCCTTCCATCTCTCCGACATATGGGTGCATACATATCCTATGCTATTTATATCCATTTTGAGCTTAGCCCGATCCCGACTTCGTCGCCACCGGACGGATATCTGCCGGATGATCGGTTGGGGCATCGTTCCGGGCTTGGCCGCCGCTCGACATTTCCGAATTTTTTTGATCGATTTTTGAGGGCGAAGTGGAGGCTATAAATATGTGTACATTATGGGGGAATCGGCATGAAGGAGAAGATTGAAGAAATCGGGTCACGCGTTCGCGAATTCAGAGAACTGTCAAAGGTATCCGTCGAGGAGATGGCGGAGTACCTCAATGTCTCGATGGATACTTACTGCGGTTATGAGAGCGGCGAGTTCGATATACCCGCAAGCCTCCTGTTCAAGATAGGGCAGAAGTTCGACGTCGACATGGGCCTGCTGCTTACGGGGGAGGAGCCCAGGATGCGCATATTCACCGTGACGAGGAAGGGCGAGGGCGATGAGGTGGAGAGAAGGAGGCAGTACAGGTACCAGAACCTGGCTGGAAAGTTCATCCACAAGAAGGCCGAGCCCTTCATAGTCACAATTGAGCCCAGAACGGAGAAGCCCTCGGTCTACAGCCATCCCGGCCAGGAGTTCGACTACCTCTTGGAAGGTTCTATCAAGCTCTATATTCTCGATCATGAGATCGTCCTGAACGAGGGCGACTCGATCTTCTTCGACTCCTCCTACGGGCATGCAATGGAAGCCCAAAACGAGAGGCCGGCCAAGATGCTGGTTATGGTGATGTAAAGGAGGTGATGCAGTACGACTTCACTGCTTTCCGGGTTCGTTTCACGAACTGAGTTCGAGTCTTACGAGGATTTCAAGGACAACTTCAAGATAATTGTGCCAGAGAACTTCAACTTCGCCTACGATATCGTCGACGCCTACGCCAAGCTATCTCCGGAGAAGATGGCCCTGATATGGTGCAACGATGATGGGGAGGAGAAGTTTCTCACATTCGGCGATATGAAATACCTGAGCGATAAGGCTGCAAACTTCTTTTGCAACAGCGGGATTGGGAAGGGAGACGCGGTCATGCTCACGCTGAAGAGCCGCTACGAGTTCTGGATCTGCATGATCGGCTTGAATAAGATCGGAGCAGTCGCGATCCCATCTACGCATATGCTGAAGAGAAAGGAGATAGTCTATCGCATAAAGAAGGCCGATCTGAAGATGATCGTCGCAATCGAGAACGAAGGCGTCCCAGACGAGGTGGACGGCGCTCATGAGGAACTGGGGGAGATCCCACTCAAGAAGGCCTTCGTGGGTAGTAAAGAGAGGGATGGGTGGCTTGACTTCCGAAAGGAGATCGATGAAGCCTCTTGCGACTTTGCGAGGCCGGAGGGGGAAGAGGCCACCGAGAACGACGATATCCTCCTTGCGTACTTCACCTCCGGAACGACGGGCTACCCGAAGATGGTAAACCACGACCAGACTTACCCCCTGGGCCATATACTCACAGCAAAATACTGGCAGAACGTTCAAGACGACGGCCTTCATTACACGGTTGCCGATACCGGCTGGGCCAAGTGTGCTTGGGGCAAGATATTCGGCCAGTGGATAGCAGGCACTGCCATATTCGTTTACGATTACGATAGGTTCGATGCAGCGCGGATGATGAAGATGATGGCCAAGTACGGCGTCACCACCTTCTGCGCCCCCCCTACCATATTCAGGTTCATGATAAAGGACGATATGTCCAAGTTCGACTTCTCGAAGATGGAGTACGCCGTAACCGCCGGAGAACCCTTGAATCCCGTCGTCTATAATAGGTTTCTTGAGTTAACCGATCTCCGGCTCATGGAAGGATTTGGCCAGACCGAGACCGTGGTTGCCATTGCCAACTATCCATGGATGAACCCAAAGCCCGGTTCCATGGGCAAGCCCTCCCCCGGCTACGATGTCGTCCTCGTCGACAAGAACGACAAGGTCTGCGAGGTGGGAGAGGAGGGAGAGATAGTGATCCGAACGGACAAGGGAAAGCCGGTTGGCCTCTTCGTCGACTACCACCTCGATCCTGATAAGGTGAGAAACACCTGGCACGACGGCTATTATCACACGGGAGACACTGGCTGGATTGACGAGGACGGATATCTCTGGTTCGTTGGCCGAACCGATGATATGATCAAGAGCTCGGGCTACCGGGTCGGGCCCTTCGAGGTCGAGAGCGCCCTTCTGACCCATCCAGCAGTCGTCGAGTGCGCCATCACCGGAGTGCCGGACTCGCTTCGGGGCCAGGTGGTGAAGGCGACGATAGTGCTGACAAAAGGTTATTCTCCCTCAGATACCTTGAAAAAGGAGCTTCAGCAACACGTGAAGAGGGAGACCGCACCGTATAAATATCCACGGATCATCGAGTTCGTGGAAGAACTCCCGAAGACGATAAGCGGAAAGATCAGACGCGTTGAGATAAGGGATAAGGACAAGCCCTATCCTGTTATCAACAAGCTGGAGTGCAAGGCCTGCGAGAGATGCATACTTGCCTGCCCCGCAAACGTCCTCAGCCTGGGCGATGAGCTCAACGAGAGGGGATACCACTTTGTCGTCTACTCCGGGGAAGGGTGCATCGGCTGCGGCAACTGTTACTACACATGCCCCGAGCCCCTCGCAATAGAGGTACATATTCCATCCAAGGAGGAGGAGTAGATAGGATGCCAACTCAGCTCATTGAAGGAAATAGCGCAGTCATCGTCGGCGCCCTGTACGCCGGATGCGACTGCTTCTTCGGCTACCCCATAACCCCGGCAAGCGAGATCCTCCACGAGGCATCTCGCTTCTTTCCTAAATTGAATCGGAGGTTCGTCCAGGCCGAGTCAGAAGAGGCAGCCATCAACATGGCATACGGGGCCGCGGCGGCGGGCCATCGGGTTCTGGCAGCCTCCTCCGGCCCAGGCATGAGCCTCAAGCAGGAGGGAATATCCTACATGGCCGGAGCCGAGCTTCCCTGCGTTATAGTAAACATCAACAGGGCTGGCCCGGGCCTTGGAAACATCGGCCCAGAGCAGTCGGATTACAACCAGGCAGTGAAAGGGGGCGGCCATGGCTGCTATGAGAACATCGTCCTTGCCCCGAACTCAGTTCAGGAGATGTGCGACATGACGATGCTCGCCTTCGATCTGGCGTTCAAGTACAGGAACCCAACAATCGTCCTGGCCGACGGCGTCCTCGGCCATATGGTGGAGCCTTTGAGGTTCCCCGATAAGGCGATAGAGCATAGAATCGATGATTCATGGGCGGTAAGCGGGACGAAGGAGACGAGAGGGAACCTGATAACCTCGATCACCCTGGACTTCAATGAACTGGAGAAGCATAACCTCAACCTCCAGGAGAAGTTTCAGCGAATGAGGGAGAACGAGGTGATGTTCGAGGAGTACATGACAGAGGACGCGGATGTTGTCCTGGTCTCCTATGGCATAAGCAGCCGGATCGCAAGGTCCGCGGTTGACGCCGCACGCAAAGAGGGGATCAAGACAGGCCTCCTTCGGCCATTAACCCTCTATCCGTTTCCCAGCCAGGAGATCAAGGCCTTGTCGGATAGGGGCGCGAGGATGATCTCCGTTGAGATGAACGAGGGACAGATGAGGGACGATATACGGCTTGCCACGAACTGCGCCCCTGTGGAGCTCGTCTGCCGCTATGGAGGAAACCTGATAGCGCTCGGCGACGTTCTCGGAAAGATCAGGGAGGTGGCATAGGATATGGCGACAAAGGAGAAGATCATAGGAGGACATCCAGGGCTTTATGCCGAGTACCCAAGAAAGGGAGGATCGGCGCCGACTGCCACCCACTACTGCGCGGGTTGCGGCCACGGCATACTGCACAAGCTCATAGGAGAGGCCATGGCCGATCTCGATATCCAGGACCGCTCTGTCGTCTTAAGCCCTGTGGGCTGCGCCGTCTTCGCTTACTACTATTTTGATTGCGGCAATGTTCAGGCGGCTCACGGGCGCGCGCCTGCGATTGCAACCGGCATCTCCAGAGCAGAAGACCAGGCGATAGTGATCTCATACCAGGGAGATGGGGACCTCGCTTCGATCGGCCTCAACGAGACTATCCAGGCTGCCAATCGAGGCGAGAAGATGGCGGTCTTCTTTGTGAACAACACAGTCTACGGCATGACCGGAGGGCAGATGGCCCCAACAACCCTCATCGGCGAGGTGACGGCCACATCGCCCGCCGGGCGCGATCCAATAGAGGCAGGCTATCCCATCCATATCTGTGAGCTATTGGATACGCTGAAGGCGCCGGTCTACATCGAGCGAGCCTCCCTATCCAACTCCAATAAGATCCGAAAGGCAAGGCGAGCAGTGAGAAAGGCCCTCCAGATCCAGAAGGAGGGCAAGGGCTATGCCTTCGTCGAGCTCCTCGCCCCTTGCCCCACCATCCTCAGGATGGATGCTCGAGGAATCGAGCGCTTCATCAACGAGGAGATGGAAAAGGAGTTCCCGCTAAAAAGGTTCAGGGATAGGTCGAACGAGGCCTCGCCCTTAATCCGGCCAAGGAGTATCGTCTCGAAGGATGCCCTGGACAACGCGTTTGGCCTCGATCACGGGGAGACGATAGACGTCCTCCCCGACCCGACGTTCCAGCAGAAGGGCGTCAAGATCGCAGGCTTCGGCGGGCAAGGGGTTCTCAGCATGGGGCTTGCACTCGCCCAGGCAGCCAATCTGGCGGGGCGTTTCGTCTCTTGGTATCCGGACTACGGGCCTGAGCAGAGGGGGGGCACCTCCAACTGCTCCGTCGTCATCTCCGGCGAGGCCATCGGCTCTCCCGTCGTCGACAGCCCCGATATCCTCGTGGCCTTCAACAAGCCCTCCCTCGACAAGTTCGCACCGAATGTTCGGCCCGGAGGATTGATCATCTACGAGGCTTTGGCAGGCGAGTTCCAGCCGCCGGAGGGGGTCGTCGCAGTCGCCTTGCCCGCAACCCAGATGGCCACGGAAATGGGGGCCGAACAGGCAGCGAACACCGCAATGCTAGGCGCGCTTATGGGCAGAGGAGACCTCGGAATCACACGCGAGTTCTTCGGCCGCGCCTTCGAGCATACGTTCGCGAAGAAGCCAAAGCTGATTCCCCTGAACCTGAAGATCCTCGATGCAGGGGCTTTTGCGGCTCTTGAGAGGTAAGGGGCAACGGGCCCCTCCTTTACATTTATTTTAGAGATCTACACCGCCCTTCCCTCATCAAATCATGCGCATCGCAATGGTTTTAAATAGATAAAGACCATAATAAAAGAGAAGAGTAACAAAGGCGGTGAGTGGGATGGAGAGGAGCTTTTCGATCAAAAAGGAGTTGGTATGGGGCTGGAATGCCTTGAGGGCGAACCTATCGATATTGATGACGATCTTTATCGCCTTCATCATTATTCATGGCATCTTAGGCTATCTGGCTGCGCTTGCCTCCACGAAGCATATAGGGCTTACAATCGCAGTAGGATTAGTCCAGTATATCGTCTCAGCGATATTAACCCTGGGCCTCATAAAGATTGCATTGAAGATATGCGATGAAGCGATCCCAGACACGGGCGACCTATTCAGCAGCTATCCACTGGTCATAAATTATATAATAGCGAGCATATTGTATGGTTTGATGGTGATTGTGGGGCTCATCTTCCTGATAGTGCCGGGGATCTACCTCGCAATCAAGCATCAGTTCTACACATACTTGATAGTGGATAAGGGGATGGGTCCGATCGAGGCGATCAAAGAGAGCGGCCGCATCACCAAGGGAGCTTTGTGGAACCTGCTGGGATTCGTTATAATCGTAACCCTATTGGGAGCCGGAGGGTGGATCGTAGGCCTTGGCCTCATGATGGCGCTTGGCATGGGATCTAGCGGATCGACTGGAGCTTGGATCGTAATAGCCATCATCGTCCTGGCCTTGATCGTCTACTTTGTCGCCCTATCTCTGACGGCCTGGCTTGCGATAGCCCATATCTACAGGACTCTTGAGAGGCAGCTCGCCGATCTTCCGGAGTCAGCCGCTACTCAGGCTGAGTAGAGCAGATCTCTGCGAGATGCCGCCTGAATGCTGCCTCGGCCTCTCCGTCGCGGAGATGGCTTGACGCCACGACGGCTGCCTCAAGCCAGCGGGTCATAAGCTCGGGCCTGCCCTCCAGATAGCAGCCAGGGCGGGCAAGCGACCATGCGTAGAGGCAGACCATCCTGCTTGCGTCCTCGTCTGCCTCCATAGCCATGCAGGCCCAGTCCATGCCCGCGATCATTCCCTCCCCCTCGATCAAGAGCGCCTCACAATTTTCGGCATGCTGCATGGCATAGGCTAGATAGAGGCTTGCAGCTCTACGAAGGTGAGCTTGCATCTCATCGGGACCTGAGCGAAGGATGACGTATCCTCGCACCTCTTCCGGCAGGCTGTAGCGATTGATCGAGGGATCTTCGCCAATTGCAGCCTCCAGTAGGGAGAGTTCTCTCAGCTCCTCCAGATCGATCGACCATCTCCGAAGCCCAGGGTCCTTCTCCGTCATGGGAACGATTGCTATCTTCTCGACAGCCCAGCGGGGAAAGGATGGCGGGAGAGCTGCCAATCGATGCAAGAGCTCCCTCTGGTCAACGCCTATGCCATCGTAGAGGGAATCGATCGACTCCTGAGAGAGGGTCAAGCCCAGGTCACCTCCACATCGTCAGGCCTGTACAATGGAATGACCTTCGACTGCTCGATGGGCGTTACAACCCCGCTCTTGAGCATGATAAGACCAGTGTAAGCGATCATGGAGCCGTTGTCCCCCATGAACCTTTTGTCCGGCAGGAAGAATCGAGCCCCCCTCTCCCGGCACATGAGATCGAGCATCTCGCCCAGACGACGATTCGCCCCAACGCCGCCGACGAGAAGAGCCTCCTCCTTCTCCGCATGGGCCATGGCCCTCTCGGTCACCTCGACGAGCATCGCAAAGGCGGTCTCCTGGAGGCTGTAGCAGACGTCGGCCAGCTCGTGCGCTCTTGCGGCCTCCGTTGCAGCGGTTGCAAGCCCCGAGAAGGAGAAGTCCATCCCCTTGACGGTGTAAGGAAGGGGGATATACCGCTTCGAACTTCGTGCGAGCTCCTCGATCTTGGGGCCGCCTGGATGCGACAAGCCGACAGATCTTGCGAACTTGTCAAGCGCATTTCCAACGCTTATGTCGAGCGTCTCTCCGAATATCCGATACCTGCCCCGGCGCAGAGCTAGTACCTGGGAGTTACCTCCGCTCACGTAAAGGATTGCCGGATCCCTGGAGCCGGTCCGCCACTTTCCAACCTCGATATGGGCTATGCAATGGTTGACGCCTACAAGTGGCAGATCGAAGCGTTGCGCAAGCGCCCTCGCTGCAGTCGCAACGGTCCTCAGACAGGGCCCAAGCCCCGGCCCCTGTGAGAACGCAATAGCCTCCGGCATCTTATCAATCTCCCTCGCCTTGCTCAGAACCGATCCCACGACCTTCGCCATATGCTCTGCATGATGCTGGGCTGCCTCTCGAGGATGGATGCCCCCCTTTGCCGGCACATAAGTGGAGTGATCCTCCGCGATCACATCGTGCTCATCTACGAGGGCTGCGCTTAGGTTCCATGCCGTCCCCTCAAGCCCGAAGACGATCATCGCTCAATCCCCATCAAATGTAGCCCTGCAAGATGGTTCCATGCTCCCCATTCAAGCCGAAGGACGATCATCGATTCATCCCCATCAGATGTAGCCCTGCCCGATGTCTCGCCTGTACCTCATGCCGTTGAAGCGGATGCGACGGATGTTCTCGTAGGCCATGTCCCGCGCCTCGCCAAGGCTTGCCCCCCTGCCAACCAGGGTCAGCACGCGGCCGCCGGTCGTAAATATCCTCTTGTTGCCCTTCGAGTCGAATCCATTTGCGGTCCCGTTGTGGTAGACTATGGCGCCAGGGCCGACCTTATCGAGCCCGAAGATGGGCATATTGGTGTAGTGCTCGCCCGGATAGCCCGGCCGCTCCTCCCCGCCCCCGCTCGATAGCGGCTTGATCACCCTTCCGCTGATCGCGCATACGCCAACGCAGAAGTCCCTGCTCCACGCAAGCTCGATCGATCCTAGATCCCGGTCGAGGATGGCCTCCGAGAGGAGGTAGAAGTCGGTCTCCAGCCGGGGAAGGATTACCTCGGCCTCGGGATCGCCCAGGCGGACGTTGATCTCCAGCACATAGGGCTCCCTCTCCCCGTCCTCCAGAGAGATCATGAGCCCGAAGTAGATCAGGCCCGTATACTCGATCCCCCTTCGGAGCAGGCCGGTTATGGTCGGCCTTGCGATCCTGTCCATGATCTTATCCCGCAGTTCGGCGTCCAGCCATGGATGAGGGGAGAAGCCGCCCATGCCCCCAGTGTTTGGATTGTGATCGATTGTAGGATTTCCGGAGAGCCGGTTGAAGAGTCGTATTGCGACCTCCTCATTGGGCGAGAAGGCCTGCTTGTAGTCCATGGCGGACTCCAGGGGAAGGATCGAATTCCCATCGGTCATGGCGAAGAACATGAGCTCCCTTCCGTAAAGCCTTCTCTCGATCACCACGCGATCCCCGGCCTGGCCGAAGAGCCTCGGATCGACCATGATCCTGTCCACGGCCGAGAGCGCCTCCTCGCGGGAGCTGCAGACGATTGATCCCTTGCCCGCGGCAAGGCCATCGGCCTTCACGACGAGGTTCTCCCCCGGGTTCTGGAGGTAGAACTGGTCCACGAACTCCCGAGCAGCCGATGGATCATCGAAGTTCCTGTAGGCGGGAATTGGAACTCCCATATCCCGAAGGAGGTCTTTCGCGTAACACTTGGACCCCTCCAGAATCGCTGCAGCCTTTCGAGGGCCAACTATCCTAATTCCCGCCTCCTGGAAGATATCGACCATCCCATCGGAGAGATATCCTTCCGGGCCAACAAAGGTCAGGTCGATCTCCTGCCCCTCCGCGAACTCCAGAAGTTGGGGGGTAGTTCTTGGGGCGGCGCCCTCCACCGCCAAGCGACACTTATCCATCGTTGCGCTGCCGGCGTTTCCCGGCGCGACGAAAACCTCCTTCACTTGACCGCTCCTCGCAAAGGCGTGGGCTATTGCATTCCCCCGACCTCCCGAATCAACAACCAGAACCTTAGCACCGGACATGGGAACTCACGCGGCAACCCTTCTTGAATGACTATAGATAAGCATATTTATAGATCGTATCCCCCCATTAGCCCCTTGAACATGCCAGATATCCATAGCAATGGACGGGAGTCCCAGCGGCGAATCGATCCGGTTCCAGGGGACCTATATGGCCATTCGGATATGCATAAAGACATAGAGAGAGCCAACAGGTGATGGGTGAGCTATGTACTCTGAAGAGATTGTGCTTAACAAGATTCGTGATAACAACGTGGAGTTTGTGAGGCTACAGTTCACAGATATCCAGGGAATAGTAAAGAACGTTGCCATTCCAGCCAACCAGATGGGAAAGGCATTGAAGAGCGGAATCTCCTTCGATGGCTCATCCATCGAGGGCTTCGCGAGGATACAGGAGTCAGACATGGTTCTGAGGCCTGATATTCAGACGTTCAACATCCTTCCATGGAAGGCTCGCGACGGAACAAGCGTTGGCAGGTTCATCTGCGATGTACATCATCCAAGCGGCAAGCCCTTCGAGGGCGATCCCAGAAACGTCCTCAAGAGGGCGCTTGCCCAGGCCAGGGAGATGGGATTCGATATGAACGTGGGGCCGGAACTGGAGTTCTTCCTGTTCGAGAAGCAGAACGGCTCGGCGACAACGCCCCACGATTACGGCGGCTACTTCGATCTGGGCCCAGTCGACCTCGCGGAGGACATCAGAAGGGAGATCGTAAAGGCACTGATCTCCATGGACTTCACCATAGAGGCCTCCCATCACGAGGTGGCGCGCGGCCAGCACGAGATCGACTTCCAATACGACGACGCCCTTCGAAACGCCGATAAGGTTGTGACGTTCAAGTATGTGACCAAGACCATCGCCATGAAGGAGGGGCTGCGAGCCACATTCATGCCAAAGCCGGTCTATGGCGAGGCAGGATCGGGGATGCATACCAATATATCGCTCTTCCACGGCGGGGAGAACGCATTCTACGATCCTCAGAAGCCCATGAACATCAGCGACCTTGCTCGGTACTTCGTAGGAGGAATGCTGGAGCACGCGATGGCAATTACAGCCGTTGCCAATCCGCTCGTCAACTCATACAAGCGCCTGGTATCGGGCTTCGAGGCTCCTGTATACATAAGCTGGTCAGGACCCAACCGTTCATCCTTGATCAGAATACCATCGGGCCGAGGCCTCTCCACCAGGCTTGAGCTCAGAAGCCCGGATCCATCCTGCAATCCATACCTGACCTTCGCCGTTGTACTGGCGGCAGGTCTCGATGGAATCAAGAGAGGGCTCGATCCAGGCGATCCGATAGACTTGAACGTCTACGAGCTCTCTCCTGCCGAACGCGAGGCCCTGGGAATAGGGCTCTTGCCATCGAGCCTCAAGGAGGCCCTTGAATGCCTCTCAAAGGACTCGGTCATACGCCAGGCCCTTGGCGAGCATGTATTCGCCAACCTCGTCAGACTGGGAAGGCTGGAATGGGATATGTACAACGAGCAAGTTCACCCCTGGGAGATCGAGAGGTATATAAACATCATATGAGTGGATCGGATCCTTCAGGATCGATCCTTCTTTTTTCAACAGCCGGAGAGGCTCTCCAGGGAGGCCGTCCGAAAAACTTATAAATACCTTCTGCAGAGTACGGGCCGGGCCGGTAGCTTAGTCAGGCAGAGCGAAAGGCTCTTAACCTTTAGGTCGGGGGTTCAAATCCCTCTCGGCCCGCTTAAGGGGCTGTGGCCTAGCCAGGTAGGGCGACGGGCTCCAGCGGTATATTGATGATGAGCAACGGGTCTGCTGAGGCCTCTCGACGGGGAGGTCGTTGATGATCCGTTGGAGCACTGAGATGAGGTTCCAGCCGATCTGGGCTGGATTTCAGTATCGGAGAGACCCGTCGATCGTGCGTTCGAATCGCACCAGCCCCACGTATTTTTCTGAGAGGAGACCTTAAATAATTCGTCTTCCTTTCTGCCCCCCATGTACAGGGAGATCACCACCAAGTGCTGGTCAATTCGCGAGGTCAATAGGAACCTCATGGATAGGAAGTCCCTCGTGGATCACTCTATCAGATACCTCAAGAAAGCCACCACGGAACTGGCGACGATGCTCAACGACCAAAACGCACGTGAACCGGGGGAGATAATCCAGGTGACCGATGGCCAGGGCAAGACCAGGAGCTTTACCATCGACGAGGTGGCGGTGATGCTCAAGGACGTGAAGAAGATAGTGGAATTGAACCTCATCGATAACATCGATCGCTGGGCCCATGAGAAGATTAGACCGATCATCTAGGGCTTGAGGTCCCCCACGACAACCGCATACCGCCCTTGAACGGATGATCGGCGCCTCAGAACTCATAGGGCTCATCATCCCTTCAGGCTCATCGCTCTCATCATAGGCGCCATAGACGGAGACAACCGCCAGCATATTAAGCACACTACGCAACCGACCTATTGAATGAGGATGGGCGTCCATGTATCGATCGCCGGATCGATCGATAAGGCGGTCGACAGAGCGTTGGAGCGAGGATGCGATGCATTCCAGATATTCTCCCGCAACCCGCGAGGCTGGAAGGCCAAGGATATCTCACCCGAGGTCGCATCGGCCTTCGCACGCAAGCTCGAGCGCTCAAAGATGACACCAGCTGTCGACCATATGCCATACCTTCCCAATCTGGCAAGCCCAAAGGAGGATGTCTTCGAGAGGTCGGTCGAGGCCTTGATAGGTGAGCTCGAAAGATGCCGTCTATTGGGAATACCATATCTCGTCACCCATCTGGGAAGCCATCTGGGGCAGGGTCGCGAGGCTGGGTTGCAGAGAGTCGTCTCTGCGATATCAAAGGCCCCGGACTTTTGCAAGACGATTATCCTCCTCGAGACGACCGCTGGAACCAAGAACAGCATCGGAGGGGTATTCGAGGATATCGGGGAGATCCTGGAAGCCCTGGACCGCGACGACGTCGGAGTGTGTCTCGATACCTGCCACATCTTCGCTGCCGGCTATGAGGTCAGAACGGAGGATGGATTGGAGATTACGATGGAGCGTTTCGACGACTGCATTGGCCTTTCCAGGCTGAAGCTCATCCATCTGAACGACTCCAAAGGGGGCCTCGGCTCGCGAATGGACAGGCACGAACATATCGGACTTGGGCAGATCGGGGAAGAGGGCATTCGATCCATCCTCCGCCACGATGCCATAAGGCGCTGTCCTGCCATTCTGGAGACTCCAGTTGACGAGAGAAGGGATGATCGAGGAAACCTGGAGGCAGCGCGAGGCCTCTTGCCCTCATAGGCCGATATCGTCTCGATCTCGATCTGGATCCTAGGCCGCAATCTCGAAGAGGTTCTGTACAACCAACAACAAGGCATCGCTGGATATGGGCTTCACCAAATATGTGTTTGCCCCGAGATCGTAGCTCCTCTGTATATCGTCATCCATATTCGACGAGGTCAGCATCACGACGAAGATCTCATCGAGCCGCTCGTCCTTCTTCAACCTTCTGAGGAGTTCCATCCCCCCCATCACAGGGAGGTTGATATCCAATAATAGCAAGTCCGGCAGATCCTCTCCGGCATCTGCCACTCTGCATAGGGCCTCCAATGCCTCCTGGCCATCCCCAGCAGTCTTAAGCTTTGAGTCCAGCTTGCAACGCCGAAGCACCTTCTTCGTCAGGTAGACGTCCTCTGGATTGTCCTCAACCAGCATGATCTTGATATCTCGATGCTCCATCTTCTCTTCACCAACTATGACGAGGGCATGGCCATCTCCCGTTCGGCCAAGCCAGGCGTCCTCAGAGACTCAGTACTAACAACAAAAATACTTTTCCCATTGACAACGACGATTGTCCATTCGCGAGCATCAGCGGGGAATTATCCTCGGGTCGACCGAGGATCGAGATAAAAGTGCCACGCGGCTCAAGGGCACATCTGCCACCATCTCATACCCGAGATGAGCTGCGAGCTTTCCGGAAAACTCCATAATCTCACCATGGCCCGGCATCGATTCCCTCTCCAAACGGTCGCGGGAACGTCCCAAGTGCATATATGCCTTCACCTCCACGAAGTCAGGCCGTGCAGTCTCCAGGAGCTTCGCGAAGCCCTGGTAATCCTCGATATTGTGGTTTCTCGCAAGCGTCAGCCGCACGACCGTGCGGCTTGGGTGATCACTGATCAAGGAGAGGCTCTCAAGTATCTTATCCCAAGTATCCTCTCGAGGATTGGAGACCCGACGGTGATGATCCCTATCGATTGCGTTCAGGCTGACGTAGAGCTGGGTTGGCCTGACCCTTGCCAGCACATCCGGATGGCTTCCGTTGCTCACAAGAAAGGAGGTCATGCCCCTCCTATTGATCTCCTGTATCAGGCGATCGAGATGGGGGTAGAACGTGGGCTCTCCCATGAGCGATATGGCCACATGCGCGGGATGGCGTGCTTCCTCCAGCCGGGCCATATCGACAACTGGCGATCCGCCATAGCCCGAGATGAGCTTCATCTGTTCTCGAAGTATCCCGTCCAGCAGCTCGTCAGGCTCCAGCCATTCGCCGGGAAGGGGGATATTATCGTCAACAGGCCGCCAGCAGTGGAGGCAGAGATGGTTGCAATGGAGCGTAGGCGTCATCTGGACGCATCGATGGCTGGATATGCCGTAGAAATGGTGCTTGTAGCACTGATCGCCACCCCTCAGCGAGCGGTTTAGCCAGAGGCAGGGCTTAACCGCCGCGTGGCCGAACAGGTGGTACCCCTGCTTGGATAACGATTTCAGGGTTGGATCTGCCTGATTGCTCATCGGCCTTTATGGGGCATGTTAGGGCTATAAGATTGTCGGGCAGCCGACCACGCGAAAAAGGGCACGATTCTCAGCTGCAAGAAGATGTCCAGAGCCCCCCTCGCCAGCTCGCCGAGCCCTTCGCCTTTGCCTTGCCTCCAGGCTGGCTACCCATCTTATGGTGGAGATAGACAGCATCATCCTTCTTCATAGAGAAGCACCATATCCCTTTCCGCATACGGCCGGATATATGGACTGAGGGCGCTCTCGCTGATGAGCTCCACCTTTCGGCCTAAAATCCTGCCAAGCTCCTCTTCCAACCCAAACCACCTCAGCCCAAGGGCTGGCCTTTCGCCGGGCGGCAACAGATCCACGAGGATATCGATGTCGCTCTCGTTCGAGTAGTCGCTTGCTGAGATAGGCAGCCCCCAAGGCCCAGGCCCCACAACTCACCCGATCCGCAAGCGCCGCCGGAGGGGGAATCCGGCAGGGGCTCCTTTAGGGATCGCCGCCTGCATTCTCGCTGTAGGACCCGCGTGTTACCCACTCCATAAACCAAGGATATTTTTATAAATAGAAGTCTATATTTAATTTCATGAATAATCCTATTTCTTGCCGTTCTATCCAGTCTAGTTTTTGATATTGACAGCAAAAGCTATATATGAAAATGATGAATGAACTATATGAGGAGGTATCAGCATCATAAAGCAATCAAGTTTGATGATAGTTTTTTTGGTTTTTTCATTTGCCATTATCGCCTCTGAGAGCTTTGCGGAAGGGATTAATGATGATTCTGCGAGTGCATCAGGGGCTTTAGCAGCTGCACAGAGCCAGTCAGTCAGCCAGATATTAACAGCCGACGATAAGAGCCGCTCCGGCACCGGATCGGCGGAAAGGTCGAGTCTTGAGATGGTCACGAACAGAAGAAAGGTCTTAACGGAGAGCTCCACTCTGGCCGATTTGGCATGCGAGGATGTCGTATCTCCCCAGCAGGAGAGCGTTTTAGTTGTTCAGGCTGCAAATGGTAAATCCAGTGCATCCGCAACTCAGCAGAATGACTCAGGCTGCGAGAACCAGGAGATCGGCCTGAGCTATAAGGACTCCATGCAGTGCTGGCCTGAGGTCGCACAGCCGCCAAAAGGCTCTCCGAATATCGTATTCATCGTGCTTGACGACGTTGGATATGGCCAGATAGGCTGTTTCGGCGGGCCGATCCAGACCCCCAACGTCGACCGGCTGGCAGAAGGCGGACTGCGGTACAACAACTTCCATGCCACGGCAATGTGCTCGCCCACCCGGGCATGCCTTCTCACAGGCAGAAACCACCACTCCGTGGGCATTGGCGCGATTGCAGACATGCCGACAGGCTATCCCGGATACAGCATGAACCTCTCGAAGAATGCAGCCACAATGGCTGAGATGCTCAGGGTTAACGGCTTTAGCACCTATGCCGTTGGCAAATGGCATCTTGCGCCCGGAAATGCCCTCACTGCCATAGGGCCCTTCGATAACTGGCCGACAGGCAGGGGATTTGAGAAGTACTATGGAGTTCCAGGACACGAGACCAACCAGTGGTATCCAGACCTCGTCAGCGGGACGACGAGGGTAGACCCGCCGGCAACGCCTGAAGAGGGCTATCACCTCTCAGAGGACCTGGTAGACCAGGCGATAGGGTTTATAAGCGACGGACAGGCTGTGCGGCCAAAAAGGCCCTACTTCATGTATCTGGCCTTCACTGCCGGGCATTCTCCTCACCACGCCCCCCAGGAGTACATAGACATGTATGCAGGCAAATTCGATCAGGGCTGGGATGCGGTCAGGAATGAGACGCTCGCCCGGCAGAAGGCTATGGGCATTGTGCCCGAATATACAGAGCTTCCTGACAGAAACCCAGGCATACCGGCATGGGACAATCTCAGCGCCGATCAGAAGAGGGTCTATGCCAAGGAGCAGGAGGTATACGCAGGCTTCCTGACCCACACCGATGCCCAGATCGGCAGATTCCTGGACTATCTGGATGACACAGGCCAGCTCAACAATACGATGATAGTCTTCGTATCCGATAACGGTGCAAGCATGGAGGGTGGAACCAATGGAACCTCGAACTTCTACTTATACATGAACGGCATTGAGGAGAACCTGACATCTCTGCTTTCCCATATCGATGAGCTGGGAGGGACGAAATCGTACCCCCATTACGCTATGGGATGGGCGATGGCAGGGAATACGCCCTTCAAGAGGTACAAGCAGAACACCCACGAGGGCGGAATCCGGGACCCCATGATCATCTACTATCCGGCGTTGATAGAGGATGGGGGAACGATAAGGGAGCAGTACACCCACGCCATTGACGTCGTGCCCACGGTCCTTGAAGTCCTGGGCCTGGAGGCGCCGGAGATCTACGACGGCTATGCTCAAAAGCCCATCGAAGGCGTAAGCTTTGCAGAGAGCCTCTCCGACCCGGATGCAGAGACTGGCAAGTACATACAGTACTATGAGATGATAGGCAACCGGGCTCTATGGTACAAGGGCTGGAAGGCCACAGCATTCCACCGGCCGTCATCGGGAGGCGACTTCGTCAACGACACCTGGGAGCTATACAACACCACAGAAGACGTCTCAGAGGTCCATAACCTCGCATCCGTTTATCCCCAGAAGCTGCGGGAGATGATAGAGCTGTGGTTTGACCAGGCGGGAAAGTACGATGTGCTGCCTCTGGATGACCGCACTCATGCCAGGGTCTCACCATTCCATATAACCGGCGTCTTCACATTCTACTCCGGCACGGAGAAGATCCTCGATCCAATGATACCCGATACCAAGGATAGATCCTACAACATCACGGCTTATGTTGACATGCCCGAGTCGGGCGCAGAAGGAGTGCTCTTCTCCGTAGGCGGGCGCTTTGGCGGTCTCTCTCTCTTCATCAAGGACGGGCATCTCGTCTATGAGTATAATGCCATAGGACTGCGGCACTACAATGTCGTATCCGACTGCGAAGTCCCGACTGGCCCATCGGTTCTGAAGATGGCCTTCGAGAGGACAGGCAGCCACAGAGGCACCTCCACTCTGTACATCAATGGAGCGAATGCGGGCAGCATCGATGTCGCAACGCAGTCTGCGACCTATTCATTTGAGGAAGGCCTTGAGGTGGGCCGCGACCCCCAGACGCCTGTGACCGATAGCTACGAGAGCCCGTTTGAGTTCAACGGGACGCTGGAGAAGGTGGTGCTGGAGGTAAAGGAACTGGAGCAGAATGCTTGAGACTTGGGCTTGAGAATATCGAATAACGGGCCGCGGCTTGGTGCCGGGGCCTAAAGACATTTTTTTGCGAGAGTCCTATCCCGCGCATTATTCAACGTATCGATTGTAAGCCCCCGGCCCTCATCCTCCCTCCACGATTGCAATCTCCTCCTCGGTCAGGCCGTAGAGCCGATAGACCACCTGATCGATCAGCCGGTCGGTCTCCTCGATCCGGGCGATGAGGGGGCAAGAGGATCTCCTTGGAGTCCTCGAACTCCCGGCGCAGCGACTCCTGGAACCTGCGGCGGGATGCGTCCTCCGCAAGCCGCCGCTTGTTCTTCTTCAGGATCTCGACAAGGGACTCAGCATAATTTTCCAAATATATAATCGTTTGGCAGATAAGAACTAAGTATGGGTTTCCGGGGACCCGCCTTCTCTAGCCAAGAATTTAGCCAAGTCAAACGGCGGCAGCGCACCCCATGCAAAGCTACAAAGTATTTATTTAAAGATGGTTTTTATTAGATTACAAGTTATATATTATATTTTTTAATTTAAAAAGTTCATCATCTGAGATTTCATGTTCAACCACTCAATGCAGTTCAACAATCTGACTGCCATCATTGACGAAAACCGATAAATCCAAGATCCCCTAAAGGACGTCCAGATGCTAAGGATCGTCCTCCTCTCGATCGTCCTACTTGCCACAACCGAGGCGAGCCTCGGGGCGGAGGGGCCAGCCGTTGTGGAGATCCCCTCCCTGACCCCTGTTCATGCGAGCGAGATCATCGATAGGATGATGTCCAA
>Ga0268276_1000200_pt1 | contig 72526 bp, 88 predicted proteins | sample saktaG_4_FD_190145 | JGI IMG/M metagenome (GOLD analysis project Ga0268276, IMG submission 190145) | Saline water microbial communities from Sakinaw Lake, British Columbia, Canada - sak_2010_1_5_45m | ecosystem: Environmental > Aquatic > Non-marine Saline and Alkaline > Saline ... | reverse complement strand
GTCTCGGATAGCTCGGTATCTTCGTCGGCTGTCGCTCATCATGGTATCTTCCTCCTCAAGCTGTGTTCTGGAGTAATATCATACCACAAAAGTCAGCCGTTTGAAAAAAGTGTACGGTAGTGAATCCCAGGCGAACCTGGCAGCACTCACTCAATCGCTGCGCCAACAGCCTACTGCGCGATCAAATCCTCAATGGCCTGCTCGATCACTGGGAGGGGGAGCGAGCCGCGCAGGATGCTCACCTGGTTGCCTTCGCTATCTAGCAGCATGAACGTGGGAGTGCCAAAGACCCCATATTCTTTGGCCAACTCCTTGCCATCTGACTTGTCCATGCTGACGTACACTACATTGAGCTGCCTACTGTACTTCTGCCGGATCCCATCCACGATGGGATTCATCTGCTTGCAGTACGGTCAATTGGCGGCACGAAAGTACATCATGGTTGGGTGATCGTCGGCCGGGGGTGTGCAGGCAGGGTAGGCCGCCAGCACTAGCATCTCCAGCAGTAAGGCAGCGATAATCAGGGTGTGCGTTTTCTTCATAACGGACACTACTCCTTCAGAATCCGCTCGATCTCCCGCGTCATCACCTCGGTAAATTGCGGTCCCGCCATCCGTCTGATCTCCTCGCCTTGTCGGTCAAAGAAGATGTAACTGGGCTGACCGATGATGCCGTGCTCGCGGGCCAGTTTCACTCCATCGGGCTTGTCAATGTTAATGCGGACGATCTTGAACTCATCCCTGTAGGTCTCTTCCAGCCCATCCACGATGGGCTCCATGCCCTGGCAAATCGGTCATATTGGGGAGTAAAAGTAGATCATACCAGGGCCATCCATTGTGACACTTTGCGATGCGGATTGGCATTGTGTCAACAATGGAACGCTGCCAATCATCAGCACAAGCGCAATGCTTACAGAAATGATGGGTACCTGTGTCTTTTTCATCTGCTCACTCTCCCTTGCTAGCGGTTTATCTCGCGCAACACCTCAAACAACTCCTCGTTGTCGGGCTGTTTACCAAAGTCGTGGATGTCAATGTAGCGGACGATGCCCTGCTTGTCTACGATAAAGAGGGCCCGCTCGGTCATGCCCTGTTCGCGCAGGACGCCATAGGACTGGGCTACTTGCCCGTGGGGCCAGTAGTCGCTCAGCACGGGGATGTTTTCTACTTCCAGCGACTCCACCCAGGCCGCGTTCGAGTCTACGCTGTCCACTGTTATACCCAGCACCTGGGTATCTACCTCCTCGAAGCGCGCCAAATCCGCTTCGTAGGCAGGCAACTGGAGCGATCATATCGGCGTGAACGCGCCGGGCAAGAAGGAGATGACAATGTTCTTCTTTCCTCGATAGTCGCTCAGCTCAACAAACCGCCCAGTGTGGTCGCGCAGCTTGAAGTCGGGGGCCTCATCGCCGGCTTTCAGTTTGGCGTTGCGGACCTCGCCTGCCCCAGCAGGCCCAAGCAGCGTCGCCCCGACGTACCCAGCTACCAGCCCAACGATGAGCGCGATGGTCAGAAAAATGTACACAGTTGTCTTGTTCATGCGCTCCTCCCGCTCAATTAAATCTCACATCCCACATCACCGATACCCCTCCTGCATGGCTGCTGCGTCCATAGCCACTGTGGTCACCCGCTCCACGGGCAGCAGGACTGAGCGGCCCACCTGGCGCAAGTCAATGGTCTTCAAGTAGCGTCGGCACTCCTGGCAGACGTAAAGCCGGTAGGCGCCATCCTCGCTGGGATAGTAGACCAGTTTGGTATGGTCGGCGGTTCCACAGAATGGACAACCCAGTCGGCGGTAGAGCCACTGGCTGTTGCAGCGCGAGCACAGCAGATGACGGGCCCCTGTTTCCTCGTCCAAGAACGCGAAGTCGGGGGCGCCGCCGCAGACCGGGCAATAGCCCCGCCTCCAACGCGGCTGGTCCACGTAGGGCAGCACTTGTTCGGCCGCCCACTCCAGGTAGGGCTTCAGCGCCAAGTCCGCCACCATCTGCGCCAGTGTCGCCTCACCCGACCCTCCACTCTGCTCCCCGCCCGCCTGTCCCTCCTCGAATCGCTGTTGCGCCAGGGAGACCCACTCGGCAGCGGCAGGCAGTGACCGGTCTCCCACGTCCACCTCGTAATCCGTCAACACCTGGGCTATCGCCTGGGCCAACCTGGCGAAACGCTCGGCTTCGATGGGTAACTGAGCGAAGGAGAGCAACGGCAGGCCCTGAAGCAATCGCGCCTGTAACGCATCTCCGTCCGCCAGCTCCAGGGTTTCTACTATCTCAGTCCTGGCTTGGTCGGATATTTGAAACAGCTTGCGGTAGAACTCGCAGTAAGAAGCCAAGTCGGGCTCCTGTCGTGCGACCTCAGTCAACGCCTCTGACATTGTCGGCACTTATCTAACCTCCCTGCTGATTATGTCACTGGTTCCCTCAACCGCTGCCCTCAACAAAGGAACAGGGCGACCAGGGGTGGCTGAGTTGAATTATACCTCATAACGCAACAAAGGGCAAGGACTGCACAGCCCTCGCCCTTTGATATGCGCCCGCAGCGAAAAGTGTTGACGCTCTCAGGCCGTCTCCACTGCCGTATTTGGAAATACCGGCAAGCAGTGGAGGGACACACGGACAGGCCACGCGTCCCTCCGAACCAGCTCAAAGTCGGCTTCCGATACCTGTGCTACGACTTGCTCGGCTCGACTGAGCTCGCCGAAGTCTGGAGTTCCTCGTAGTACCTGGCGTGGTGGTGCTTGACGTATTCCTCCGGCATCCAGCCGAAGAGCATGCCGTTGATGGCGCCCTTCATCAGCGGGTGCATCACCGACAACACGAAGTGCACCAGGAAGAACGAGCCGTAGGCGATGGTGCACAGGTCGTGCAGGAACACGCTCCACCGGAACAGCCCCACCGGCACCGCGCCCTTGCCAAGCCACATGATCAGCCCGGTTACGATAAAGCCCACCATGCAGATGACCACCGTCAGATAGAAGAGCTTCTGACCGGTGTTGTACTTGTCCTGTGGTGGCATAGCCTCCTCGTCGCCCAGGAAGTAGTAGGCTGGCGCCGCCTTCAGCCAGCCCAGGTCGTCCTTGCCCCAGGTGAAGACGCGCTTCATCGCAACGAACAGCCCCTTTGGATCGAGGGCCAGGTAGAGAACAGGCACCAGCATGAAGGCGATGGCGCCGATGCGGTGGATGAGGCGAATCGCGTTCCCACCTGCTCCCGCGGCAATCGAATTGCCAAACCAGGGAACATAGATCATGGCACCGGTGAGCATCAGCACGATGAACGCCGCTGTGTGCAACCAGTGCACGAAGCGTTGTCCGGTACTGAACATCAGGATTTCTTTCTTGTTGGCCACGTTACGCCTCCTCCACTTTGATCTGTTTACGCGCCACCAGCCAGTTGAGCGCTAACCCCAGAGCCGTCGCGCCCACAGCGATCCCTCCCAAGGTCTGGATCCAGGGCTGCCACACTTCGGCCATCGCTCCTGAGGGATCCTCCGGCAGGCCAAAGACATCGGGCGGGGACGTCAGGACGTACATCATGCCCAGACCGCCCAGCAGTTTCTCGCCGTAGAGATTGGCTTCCGTTAGGCCTCTGTCCTTCAGCGTTTGCACCCGCTCCCTGCCCTCGGCGACCAAGTCATTTCGATCGCCGTATTTGATGGCGCCTGTTGGGCAGGCCTGGGCGCAGGCTGGGATCAGCCCATTGATGGCGCGATCCTGGCAGAAGGTACACTTGGTGGCCTTGCCCTTACCCCAAAGATCGGCTTCCTTCAGGCGGGGGATGTCATAAGGGCAGAACTGGGTGCAGTAGCCGCAGCCGTTGCACTTGGATTCATCGTAGGCGGTGAAGCCTAGCGGGTCCTTGTAAAGTGCTCCGGTGGGGCAGACCCGCACGCACGGCGCGTCGGCGCAGTGCATGCAGCGCACCGGCCGGAAGAGCCAGGCCACCTGGCCGCCCTCACGCTCGATCTCGTAGAAGGCGATTCGGTTCCAGGTATCGGGCGAGAGGTCGTGAGGGTTGTCGTAGCAACCCAGGCAAACGGTTACCTCGCCGGGCAGATCGTTCCAGGCCTTACATGCGACCTGGCAGGCCCGGCAGGCGATACATTTGGATACGTCTATCAGCATTGCCTTGGTCATAATCTTAGAACCCTCCCTTCTTCACCCGCACCAGGAACGCCTTGTACTCCGGGATCATGGTGTTGGCATCGCCGACGTATGGGCTAAGATCGTTGGCGCTATCACCAACGCACATACCCTGGAAGCCCCAGTGCCACGGCAAGCCGATCTGATGCACGGTCTTGCCGTTCAACTGGAAGGGCTTGAACCGCTTGGTGACGATAGCGACGGCCTGGATCTTGCCGCGCAGCGACTCGACAGTGACCAGTTCCGCGTTCCCGATCCCCAGCTCGCCTGCCAGTTCCTCGCTCATCTCGACGAACATCTGCGGCATCAGCTCCACCAGCCAGGGCAGGTTGCGCGTCATCTGGCCTGCCTGCCAGTGCTCGGTGACGCGGTAGGTGGTAGCCACGATGGGATACTCGTCGGGCGATGCGATCTCATCCGGCCGCCAGACCTTGATGGCCGGGTTGTGCTCCGTGCCGGAGAGAAGATTGTGCACAGGGCTCTCCAGCGGCTCGTAGTGCTCCGGGAACGGCCCCTCGACCACGCCCGGTCCGAAGATGCGAGCAAACCCTTGTGGCTTCATGATGAAGGGGTAGCGCGTGCCTTCCAGGTTCATCGGCGGCCATCCGCCGTCTGGCACGTCGCCCTCCCAACTCTCACCCGTCCAGCGGATCACGAAGTCCTCCACATCCCACGGGTTGCCGTCCAGGTCCACCGAGGCGCGGTTGTAGATGATGCGCCGGTTGACCGGCCAGCACCAGGACCACTTGGAATACAGGCCGATGCCGGCGGGATGGTAGTCAGTGTTGTCGCGCCACTTCTGGCGGTTGCCGTCATTCTCGTTGTAGGACTGGGTATAGAGCCAGTTGGAGGACGAGGTGGCGCCGTCGGCCAGCAGATGGCCGAAAGTGCCCATCAGGTCCCCCTTGCGATACTTGACCGAGCCATCGTCGTTGAGGATGTCGGTCTCGGCGAAGCCGTTAATCTCACGGGAGACCAGATCGGTCAAGCCGGCAGCACCATACCTGCCCTTCGGGCTATTGTACCAGCCCTTCCAGCGCAGCTTGGTGACCGCGTCGGCCGCCGGGCCGCCCTCGATCTCGTACAGCTCGATCACCTTGAGCATCAGCTCGACGATGATCTCCAGGTCCGGCATAGCCTCGCCGGGCGGATCCACCGCCTTCCAGCGCCACTGGCTCCAGCGACCGCTGTTGCTGATAGTGCCCTCTTTCTCGTAGGAGCAGGCCGCGGGCAGCAGGAACACCTCGGTCTGGATGCTGGCCGGGTCTACGCCGGGCTCCTGCCAGAAGGCACAGGTCTCCGTCTCCCACAAGTCCGCGCTCACCAGCCAATCCAGTTTCTGCAGCGCCCGCCGCTCGGCGAAAGAGTTGGGGCCGCCCACAGCCGGGTTCTGACCCCAGCAAAACAGCCCCTTGATGACGTCGGCGGCCATGGCCTCAAAGAGGGCGATGTGGGAGTAGTTGGCGCCGGGGTTGAGCTTGGGCAGCCACTCGTACCCGAAATCGTTGTCGGCGGTAGCGTCATCGCCATACCAGCTCTTGAGCAGGCTGACGAAGTACTTGGGGTAGTTTAGCCACCAGGAAGCACTCTTGGGGTCGGAGGTGGCGAAAGCCGCCACCTGCCCATCCAGGTGATCCTGGAGAGTTGTCTCCGTAGCGACCGGCGGCTTGAGATAGCCAGGCAGGATGTGCCACAACAGGCAGTGGTCGGTGGAGCCCTGCACGTTAGACTCACCGCGCAGCGCGTTGATGCCGCCGCCCGCCACCCCGATGTTGCCCAGCAAGAGCTGCAAGATGGCGTAGGAGCGGATGTTCTGCGTGCCGACGGTGTGCTGGGTGGTGCCCATGGCATACATGATGGTGCCACTTTTGCCCACCGGCCCGGTCAGATGAGCGTAGGTCTCGCATATCTTCAGGAAGGTCTCTTTGTCCGTCCCGGTGGTAGCACACACCGTGTCCGGATCGTAACGCGCGAACTGCTTCTTGAGCAGTTGGAAGACACAGTTGGGATCCTGCAGCGTCTTATCCTTGAGCGGGATGCCGCTGGCATCCGTCTGCCATCTCCAGGTGGATTTGTCATACTTGCCGTAGTTGGGATCGTCGCCGGGCACGAAGCCGGAGAACTTGCCGTCCAGCTCAGCAGCCATCTTGAACTCAGGGTCAATCAAGAAGGCGGCGTTGGTGTACTCGGTGACGTAGGTCATGTTGTAGTTTTGGGGATGGGCTTCCATGTCATTGAGCACCCACCTGATCATCCCCCCGATGAAAGCGATGTCGGTGCCAGAGCGAAGCCGGGCGTAGATGTCGGCCTTGGACGACGAGCGGGTGAAGCGAGGATCTACGTTAATCAACGTGGCCCCGTTCTCCTCGATGGCTTTGGTGATCCACTTAAAAGAAACGGGATGGTTCTCGGCAGCGTTGCTGCCGATGATGAAGATGCAATCACTGTTCTGCAAGTCATTCCAGTGATTAGTCATCGCTCCCCTACCGAACGACTCTGCCAGAGCCGCAACAGTAGCGGAGTGTCATATACGCGCCTGGTGCTCGATGTACACCAGGCCCAGCGCTCGCATGGCTTTGACGATGAGCGAACATTCCTCGTTGTCCAGCGCGGCGCCGCCCAGCGAAGCGATGGCCTCCAGCCGGTTCACGGTACGACCTTCGCCGTCCCTCTCAATGAAGTACTGGTCGCGGGTGGCTTTGATGCGCCTGGCGATCTCGTCCAGGGCCCAGTCCCAGGATTTCTCTTCCCACCTGGCGGAGCCGGGCGCGCGGTACTTGACCTTCTGCAAACGATTGCGGTTGACCGCGCCGTCCACGGTGTTGAGCTGGGCCATTCCCAGGCCCTTGCTGCACAGGGAGCCCTGGTTGATGGGATGGTCGGGGTCGCCTTCGAGGTTGAGCACCCGGCCGCCTTCGGCGGCAACGATAGCGCCGCAGCCCACCGCACAGAAGCAGCATACAGTGGGCGTCTCACCGATGGGCTTGTGCAGTGGAAAGCCAGCCGCCAGCGCGGCTGTGGAGAGGCCATAGGGCAGCATCAGTCCACCAGCGGTGACCCCGGTGAGTTTCAAAAATTCTCTTCGGCTGAGTTCCATAATCTCAGCGTCCCTCCTTTCTAACTTTGATGGTCTTACTGCCTATCAGTACGCAGGGAACATAGTAGATCTAACGTCCAAAGGCACCTCCTCTCTCCACTACACCGGCCAAGCCGGCTTGGAGCCTGTCCCAAAAGCCCGGCTGTCCGACAGCCTTCTCAGCCGTCGAACAGGGCAAAGCTGCCCTCTTGAGCGGTTCACGGGTCGGCTCTTATAAGCCTTAGTTATTGGGGTCCACAAGGGCTTATTATACCACATTGCCGGAATGTGTCAAGTGTCAAAGTCCGGTCTCAGTGGATCCAAAACTGCTCTAACGGGATTGTCAAATCCCCGTCTTCGGCCTGGATCTGGCGATCCTGGCTGAGCAAAATTGGATCTAGTGGGTTCAGGAACATCCGCAGCCTCTCCACAAGAAATCACGCAGCCAACTTCTGCGCGATCCTCTCCCGATGCTCCCTGACGAAATCCCAAAACCGGGTCTGGGCTGGCGTCTTCGCGCAGCGGGAGTTGCGCACTACGTACAGCGGGCATTCCAGGCGTAGCCCTTCGACCGGGACCTCCACGAGGCGTCCCAACTCGATCCCATGCCTGGCCGCCAGGCGGGATATGAAGGCCATGCCTAACCCGTGCTCCACAGCCATCTCGATCGCTTCTGCATTGCCCACCACCATCACCACCTGCAGTTGATCCAGACTGAGGCCCTGTCCCGCTAACCCCTCCTGCACCATCCGGCAGGTGCTGGAGCCTGCCTCCCGCAGGATGAACGGCTGACCCAGTAACTCCACGGGCGGGACAGACGAGCGGTGGGCGAATGGGTGGTCAGCGGGGACGACCAAAACCACGTGGTCGGTGAAAAACGGCTGGCACTCCATGTCCTGATGCAAGATCTTCGTGCTGGAGATGCCCAGGTCAACCTCCTGAGCCAGCAGTGGGTCTACTATCGAGGCGCAGTTGCACATCTCAATGGTCACCTGGACGTTCGGGTGATGCTGGCTAAAGGCGGCCGCCACGAGGGGAAGCATATACTTGCCAGCAGTAGTAGTGCAGCCGATAGCCAGATGGCCCACGACCCGCCCCTCCAGCGAGCGCATCGTCTCTTCGATGCGCCGGGACAGGTCAAGCAGTTCGCGCGCCATAGGCAACAGGATCTTTCCCGCATCGCTTAGTGTGGCCCCACGGCCGGATCGCAAGAACAACTCAGTGCCCAGACAGCCCTCCAATGAGCGGATCTGCTGGCTGACCGCTGGTTGGCTGAGATGGAGCCGACGGGCCGCCTTGGAGAAGTTCTCTGTCTCAGCAGCAACGGCAAAGACTTGCATTTCTGAAAGATTCACAATTTCATTCTCCCTTCGTCGTCAGCAAATGCGGGGCAGTTGCTCGCCGCTGAGCATGTCCACCACTCGCTTGCCCCCCACCCGGCTGCGCAGAATCACAGTGCCGGGATGCTCTTCCACCACCCGCCCGATGATGGCCGCCTCCCTGCCCAGAGGATGGGAGCGCATCGCCTCCAGGACTGCCTCCGCTGCCTTCGGAGCCACGATGGCCAGACATTTCCCCTCGTTGGCCACGTAAAGAGGGTCCAGCCCCAATATCCCACACGCGCCTCTCACCTCGTCCCAGATAGGGATGCTGGCTTCCTCCAGCGCGATCCCCACGCCCGCACTGGAGGCGATCTCATTGAGCGCGCTGGCCACTCCGCCCCGGGTGGGATCCCGCAGCACGTGCACCTCCGGCCCGACAGCCCCAAGCAATGCCTCCACCAGCCCGTTCAGGGCAGCGGTATCGCTCTCCAGAGTCGTCTCGAACTCCAGCCCCTCCCGCACCGAGAGGATGGCAATGCCGTGGACGGCGATAGCCCCGCTGAGCAGCACCACATCGCCGGGCCTGGCCCGCTGGGGGGAGATGTGGATACCAGGCGGGACAAGGCCCAGCCCCGTGGTGTTGATGAACACGCCGTCCCCTTTTCCCCGATCCACCACCTTCGTATCGCCAGTCGCCACCTCCACCCCTGCCCCCTGCGCCGCCTTCTGGATGGAGCGCACCACCCGCCACAGGTCCTCCATGGGGAAGCCCTCTTCCAGGATGAGGCCCAGGGACAGGTACAAGGGACGGGCGCCGCACATGGCCAAGTCATTGACCGTGCCGTTGACGGCCAACTCGCCGATGTCTCCGCCGGGGAAGAAGAGGGGACTGACGACGAAGGAGTCGGTAGTGAAGGCCAGGCGGACGCCCTCCACCTCCAGTACCGCCCCGTCGTGCAAAGTCTCCAGGGCCGGGTTGCGAAAGGTGGGCCAAAACATCCGCTCAATGAGCATCTGGGTCAGCCGCCCCCCTCCTCCGTGGGCCAGGAGCACGGTCGGGTAGTCTTGGATGGGAATGGGGCACTGGAAGGCAAACTGTTCTCCTGACATCTCAGTGGTCTCCGTCAAACGTCAAGCGTCAAACGTCATTGGAATCCGTCCATCCTGCCAATCCGTTGTTCTCCGTACCGGTAGTAGGCGGCGCAGGCCCCTTCGCTGGAGACCATTGGCGCGCCCAGGGGGTGCTCCGGGGTGCAGCGGGTGCCGAAAGCGGGGCATTCCAGCGGCTTCTTCCGCCCTTGCAAAATTAACCCGGCCATGCACTCCGGCGACTCCTCCACCGTCATCTCCGCCACGTCAAACCGCCGCTCGGCGTCGAAGTCGGCGTATTCCTCCCGCAGCCGCAGGCCGCTGCGGGGGATCACCCCGATCCCTCGCCAAGCCCGGTCGGTGACCTCAAAGACCTGCTGGATGAGCCGCTGGGCCTGGACGTTTCCCTCTCGCCGCACGGAACGGGCGTACTGATTCTCGACCTCCCACCGCCCCTCTTCCAGCGCTTTCAGCGTCGCGTAGAGGCCTCGGAGGATGTCCAGCGGCTCGAAGCCGGTGACGACGATGGGCACCTGATGCCGCTCGGCGATAGGCTCGTACTCCCAGTATCCCATCACGGTGCAGACGTGGCCGGGGGCCAGGAATCCCTGCACCTCGTTGCCGGGGGCGCTGAGGATGGCCTCGATGGCCGGGGGCACCAGGACGTGGGCGGAGAGAATGGAGAAGTTCTGCAGCTCCATCTGTTTGGCCTGCCAGACGGCCATGGCATTGGCTGGAGCGGTGGTCTCGAACCCTACGGCGAAGAAGACCACCTCCCGCTCTGGGTTCTGCTGAGCCAGCTTCAACGCATCCAGCGGGGAGTAGACCATGCGCACGTCCCCGCCCTCGGCCTTGACCATCAGCAAGTCCTTGTGAGAGCCGGGTACCCGCAGCATATCGCCGAAAGAGCAGAAGATCACGGGCGTGTGTAAATCTTGGGGGAGCGAGCGCCGGTTGAGTAGCGAAGCGTATCGAAACCAAGCGAGCGGCTCTTGGGCGACCCGCTTGGCCTCGATACGTCGCTCCGCTCCTACTCGGCCGGCGCTAGATTCACTCTTTTCCTCACGCCCCCCCAACTCATATATGCGCCCGAAGATCACTTCTGGACGAGAGGCGATGGCGATGGCCTTGTCCAAAAGTTCCACCGGGGTCACGCAGACAGGACAGCCGGGGCCGTGGACCAGGGTCACCTCTTCCGGTAGCATCCGGTCCAGCCCGAACTTGAGGATGGTGTGGGTCTGCCCGCCGCAGATCTCCATCAGCGTCCAGGGCCGGGTGACCGTCCGTCGGATGGCTTCGACGTACTGCCTTGCTGTTGCTTCGTCTCGATACTCGTCTATGTACTTCATGGGACGTGTTAGACATTGCCAACCCGCTGAGTTGGCTCACACCTTGGATTTATGATGAACCCCTCACGCCAGATTCCTTCTACAAGGCGTGGGTTTGCGCCAACAACTGTATACCGGCCCATGTCCTCAAGTTCCAGGCCGATTCCCGCGAGTCCGGCGACAAGAGCTTGAAGTTCATCGTGATTTGGCTCGGAGGCCAACTGCAAGGGGAACCGACGCTTCAGTTCTAGCCCCCGATCTTTGATGTCAGAGGTGCTGGCCTTGGCCTTTGCCGGGAGCCGTGGGATACCGAGGGCGGACCAGGCAGACAGAGGGAATGATTCAAGAACCAGGTGGTACGGCCTGACGTCGAGGAGCGCCCTGTTGTCGAGGCGGGTCCAGCCACGGTTGGCCAGTTGGTCAAAAAGCGCAACCGAGAAGGTAACAAATGGACCATAATTTGCTGGTTTGACGCGACCGGGCAGACCAGTTTTGGCGGGGGTGTTGAGCGCGCGTTCGCAGAGGCGTGAGTTCTCGATTCCGTTAAAGGGATCTTTCCATGCCTGTGGCCCATCAATCAAGATAAGCCGCGAAGCGTTATCAGAGCAAATCTTGACGAGCGCCTCTGCAAGAAGTTCAGGCGTCGGAGCTCCCGAGAGACCCAACTGGCCCGGTTGAATGAACTTGCATCTGATCGTGTCCTGTTCCGAGTGAAGAATCGCAATTCCAATATCGTGGTAATGCCTGTATGCGAGATCAACAGAAACTACCGCCATAGGCAGTACCCCCTTCGTCACCGGCTAGTACACCTCGGCGGAAATCCTTCAGTAGTTGCAGGGCAAGCGCCGGTTGAGTAACTTCGTAGCGCCAGCGGAGAAGTGTATCGAAACCAAGCGTTTTCCGCCTACAAGGGTGCCTTCCACAAGCCGCTTGGCCTCGATACGTCGCTCTGCTCCTACTCGGCCGGCGCTATCGCTCAACGCCCTACTGGGGAAGGATTTACGCCCTCATGTACTAGCTATTGATTGGACAGAATTATTTCTGCCCAGCCCTCCGTTTTGGCCTCTCTCAACCAAATGCAGGTGGTTGTCTGTATCGTGATGCCGTATCGCGGCAAACAAACTCACTGGACAGTAACGGTGAGAGGCTCGCCCTGCTCCTTCGCTATCCTCTCCAGTTCGGCCAGAGCCATCAGCGTTTCGTGGGCCTCTTCCTCATCCAGGCGGCTGATGGCAAAGCCGACGTGGACGATGACGTAGTCTCCCACCTGAGCCTCAGGCGTAAAGGCCAGGCAGCTTTCCTTGACGATTCCCCCAAAGCTCACTTTGCCCATGGGGACGCCGAGAGGGTTGTCCTCAATGCTGATGATCCTACCAGGAATTCCCAGACACATGATTCTTCCAACCTCCAACCACCAATATCCAATATCTAATACCCAATATCCAATTATCAGGGCAGCTCAAAAGTCTCCTGAAGCACCTCGACAGCTTCGTCCATATCGTAAACGTCAATGAGACAAGAAGCGGTAGAGATGGAAGTGCTGATAGCCAGGATGTTGATGCCAGCCGAGGCCAGCGCCGAGAACATTGCCCCCGCGATGCCTGGCCGCTCCCCGAAGTGCGGGCCGAATATGGACACTATCCCCACCTCCTGGTCATGCACGATCTCTTGCGCCCCAACCGTTTCTTTGATCGTGTGGAGCACTTCCAAAGCCGCCGCCAAGCCTTCTGGAGTCACACAGACGACGATGTTGTCCAGGTTGTTGAGATCAATGGTATGAACAATAAAGGCAACGTTGATACCCCTCTCGCCCAAAGCGCTGAGGAGCGCACCGGCCACGCCGGGCCGGTCGGGGATGGACATCACGCCGATCTTGGCCAGGTTACGGTTCTGGATGATCCCACCGATTTTGATCTTCCCCCTTCGCATTTCTCTCTCCCCCTCAACCTTGATCGCCGAAGGTCTCTGACCGAGGCGAAAAGGGCTCAGTCGGGAGACCTTCGCCCATCACAAGACCCTACTCAACCCTTCGGCAGAGTCACATAAAAGGTGCTTCCCTCCCCCACCACGCTTTCCACCGAGATCTGGCCTCCGTGCTGCTCAACTACGTCCTTAGCAATGGCCAGCCCCAATCCCGTCCCTTCCATTTCCATAGACTTGGCGTTCTTGGCGCGGTAGAACTCATCGAAGATGCGCGATAGGGCCTCTTCTGGAATGCCAATCCCTGTATCAGAAACCTCCGCTTTTATCTGGTCATCCTCGCTCCAGGCCCTCACCGTCACCGAGCCGCCAGTTGGGGTGTACTTGACGGCATTGCTCACCAGGTTCATAAAGACCCGTTCCAACCCATCTTCGATCCCGACCAGGACAAGAGGCTCTTCTGTGATCTCCACCTTGAACTCCAGTCCTTTTTCCTCCGCGCTGGTCCGCATCAACTCTGTGACCTTAGCGATGACCTCGTTGAGGACCACCTCTTTCTTTTCGCCCCTGAGCTGCTCCATCTTGCCAGCCGCCAACTCCAGAAGGTCTTTGACCAACGCTAGCAAGAAAGAGATGCGCCGCTGCGAGCGCTGAACCAGGTCCTGCTGTTTGGACGTCATGGGACCTACGTAGCCTTGCTCCATGATTCTCAACATGCTCTGCACGGCAGAAAGGGGCGAGCGCAATTCGTGGGTGACCATTAGCACAAAATCAGACTTGGCTCTGTCGGCCATCTCCAGAGCGTGGTAGGCCCTGGCGTTCACGATGGCGGCGGCCCCCTCGCTGGCCAGGGCGGAGAGGAACTCGGCATCGTCCTCGCTGAAGTGATCCGCTTCAGCGCAGTAGACGCAGATAACCCCCTCCGCCTTGTCCCTGATGAGGAGAGGGACACAAAGCATGGAGCTGATCCCCTCGACCGTCGCCTCGGCCGGATATTGAAGGCGGTCGTCCTGAGAGGTATCGGAAATAATGGTCGGTTGACCAGAGAGGGCCTGGTACGTATGGAGACTCTTCCGGACATCTACCGGCCCTTTGGTCAAGTACTGTTCACTGAGACCGTAGGCGGCGACGGTCTCAACGATCCGGCCGCTTTCATCCAACAGCCTGATGGTACAGGCCCTTACTTGCATCGCTTCGGCTGCGGCCTGCGCGATGAGGTTCAGTACCTCCCCCAGGTCGAGGGTCGAGCCAGCCGTCTTGGTTACGTCGTACAGAATCTGTATCCGCTGGTAAGCGCCGGACAGCTCCTGTTGCAGGCGCAGCAACTCTTCGTCTTTCTGGCGGAGGTTAATGGTGACCGAAGTAGCCAGGTAGACGGAAATGTAGAGACAAGTGGTGAAGAAAACAAGAACGCTGGTGACGTACAAACCGTTTTCATAAAGAGAGATAGGGATGAAGCCTAAAGATAGGTGCGGGATGAAGCCCCAATACTCGAGGAGGGCCAGGGCTGCCATCGCCAGAGCAGCCAGGGTGGCAAAGAAGTAACAGGCCTGGGGTGAGAGTAGAATGGAGGCAATGATGATGTGGAAGATGAAATAGAAAATGAGGGGGCTTTCCACCCCTCCTGAGAAGTGAACCAGCAGAATCATGGCCAGCCAATCCAGGCTGGTCTGAACCCTGGCGAAGCGGTCGAAGATCGAGGCTTCGGAGATAGCCTCTCTCTCCAGCCGCTTAAGATAGAGCAGAAAAAGGGCGTTGTAAAAGAGGATGGACAGGCCAATGGTGTAGAGCGGCCTTGTGGGAAGGTGAATGTTCAGGATAGAATTGGCTAGCCAGGTAGCAGTCAGCACCCCCAGGGCGGCAGCCCATCTCAATTGGATCTGCCAGGCAACCCGTCCAACCAGTTCTTCTTCAACTGGCGTCCTGGAAAGCGCGGCTCTTTCTTCCATTATTTTCCCAACAACTTCTCCACCTTTTGCACCAGAGCGCTTGGCTCCAAAGGCTTCTCCACGAAATCGTCCACGGGCAGGTAATCATCGTCTGGCGCAAAACGCAGCGACGTAGTGCTATGTAGGGCGGTCAACATCAGGATCGGTATCTTGCTATAGGGAGCATACCCCGACTTGGGATCAGGGCTCCGCAACTGCAAGGAGACCTGAAACCCCTCCGTCGTGTAGTCCATCATCACGTCCAGGATGATCAAATCGGGATGGATCTCCTTGACTTTCTCCAGCCCCGCTGTGCCACTGGCCGCGCTGAACACCTGGTAGCCATTGGCCTCCAGAGTCAGCCGGATCACCTCCACCAAATCCGGATCATCGTCAACGACTAGAATTTTTCCATCAGCCATTATTGTGTTCCTCCCGTTCGCTTCTGTTGGTAGTAACGACTTTAGTCGTTTGCCAGACGGCAAAAGCGACTGAAGTCGCTACTACCAATGATGGTAGATCAAATCGCTGCTCAGCCAACATCAAGCTCGCCCAGAACCATCCTGATGGCCTGCGGAATGGCCCCTTCCACCTCCGGGCTTAGCCCTACCACTCCCTCTATTCGGCCAGGCTGGATACCGATGATGACCACCTCGGCGGGGGCCACTTCCAGAGCTTCGGCCAGAACCAACGCCTCTACCAATCCTATCTGATGGAGGGACAGCGGGGCTTCCTCCGTTTTGAACTGCGCTTGCGAGGGGGTGAATCTGACTACGCAACCAGGGGGGCGGCCCATGTCCGCCGCATCCACGATGATAACTCGCTGGTAGCCTTCCATCAGGCTAGTGAGGCGCAGCCCGCCCGTGCCCCCCTCGACCACCTCTACCCCAACCGGCAAATCCAGCTCTTTTAACTCCCCGACCACCCGCGTGCCGATTCCCTCGTCTCCAAGCAGCGGATTGCCGAGGCCGATCACGAGAGTACCGAGGGAGGAGGAACAAGTAACGAGTGACAAGTCAGCAGCTTTCTCCGTCCCTCGTTCCTCATTCCTTATTCCTCGTTGCCTCATTCCTCGTTGCCTCTACTTCACACAAACTCCACGTTCAGGAGATGAGCCGAGCACGAGATGCAGGGGTCATAGGCTCGTACCAGCATCTCCAAAGTCAGAGTGATTTCTTCTTTGGATTTGTCTAGGATAGTAGACGCCAGAGCTTTCAAGTCCCGCTCGATGTTGTTGTGGTTCATGTTGGTGGGGATGACGAAATTCGCTCCGGTGATGGTGCCGTCGTCGTCCACAGTGTACTCGTGAATCAGCAGTCCCCTCGGCACCTCCGTCGCCCCCACGCCTGTCCTACCACCCTCGACCTGGACGGTACGATCCTCCTCTTTGAGACCCATGGCCAGCAGCTCGTTGATGATGCGCACACTGTCCTCGAAGCAATGAGCCACCTCCACCAGTTGGGCGACGTTGTTCATGAAGGGGTTGTAGCACACCGGCTTCAGGCCCATCTCTTCGGCCGCCCAGCGGGCCAGAGGGGAGAGCTTTTCGTAGTTGTTATTGAAACGCGCCAAAGCGCCAACCATGAAGGACTCACGGGCCGCTTTGGCATGCTTGGCCGTGGAATAGGGGACGACGAACTCTTTGATCTTCTCCCTGTACTGAGGTACAGGGGTCGTGCCGCCATCAGTGGACGCGATGCCGCCATTGTAGAAAGCGTACTCGTCGCCCCGCTGGAGGGCCAGGTATTCGGTCTCCCGCTCGAAATCGGGGATGTCCAGGGTCTTGACGATCTCTATCCAGGCCTCCAGACTGGGGATGGCATCCATAATCCGCTGGCGAAGGGCTCGCAATTCATCTGGTGTGGGAAGGCGGGTGAAGCCGTTCACTACCATGTTGATCGGGTGCGTCGTGCGGCCACCGATGAGATCGCTCCACTCATTGGCCAGGCGGTGCAAACTGACGGCCTGCAGTAGCGCCTCTTTGTGAGTTTCCGCCAGGGGAATGACGCTGTTCACCCCCAGAAAGTCGGGCACCGCCAGATAAAAGACGTGCAAGGTGTGGCTCTGTACCGTCTCCGCGTGCAGGATCAGTTTCCTCAAAAGGATCGTCTGCTCCGAGGGCTGAACACCTATGGCCGCCTCGATCCCTTGCAGAGAAGCGACAGTATGACCGATGGAGCAGATACCGCAGATGCGGGAGGTGATGTGAGGGGCATCGGCATAGCTCTGGCCTCGCACCATAGCCTCAAAGAAACGGGGCGCTTCGGGTATCTCCCAGCGTAGCTCCTTGATGGCGCCGTCCTTCAGGTCAAGCACGATGTTGCCGTGTCCCTCCACCCGGGTCACGTAGTGGACGCCTATCCGCATACGGCGGTCAGGCATGATCTTGCCGTCTCTCATTTAGCCACCTCCGAGTAGCCAACAAACATGCGGAAGCTGTTCAGCATTTGCTCCACCGTGAGGCCATGCTCTTGCAGCACTTCTTTGTGGGAATCGAGGTTGGGGTCGTCCACCAGGCCGCGGCAACCTTCGCATTTGTTGCCGTAGGTGGGACAGATGGCCCCGCATCCAGCCCGGGTCACTGGCCCCAGACACGTCATCCCCTTGTCGAAGACGCAGACGTTTCCCTTTGCCCTGCACTCCACGCAAACGGGATAGTTGGGGATGGGAGGCTTTTTGCCCAGCAGCAGGGCTTTGACCACTTCCAGGAACTCGCTGCGGTCAATAGGGCAGCCGGGGACAGCGTAATCCACCGGCACCACCGCGCTCAAAGGGCGGGCGGGGATGGTGTCGAAATGCCTGGCGTCCTCGCCGTAGACGTACTCCAGCACTTCGTCCATCTCGAAACGGTTCTTCAGGCAATTGATGCCCCCTATGTGGGCGCAAGCGCCCAGAGCCACCAGGACTTTGGCGTTTTGGCGGATGCCCTTCAGGCGTTCAATCTCCGCCTGGCGGGTAATAGACCCCTCGACGAACGCAATGTCGTAGTCGTCCGAGTGTCCCGTCGTGGCTTCCCGCCAACTGACCACGTCCACCAGCCCGACGAGATCTAACAGCTCCTCTTCCAGGTTAACGATCTGGAGCTGACAACCTTCGCAGCACCCAAAGTCAAAAATTGCGATCCTGGGTTTCGTCATTTTTTGCTCTCCATTCTCTCCTCATGAACTTGTCCTGAGTAGCCGCAGATGTATCGAAGAATTCGTTCGCCTCTCATGCGGCGGCAACGGCTACTGGTTGTAGCGACGTGATTGGGATAGTCTCTATGGCTGAAGGCGTGTAGGTTGATAGAAAGAGAATATCACTTACCGGGGGACGTTGCAGAATACCGAGCACAATTTCTCGGAGTTCGTCCGATAACTCAGCCAGGCCCGTCAGAGGGAAGCTACGCGGGCCAATCTCAGTCTTCTGAGCCAAGAGAGAGTAGTCCAGGAAAGTCAACCCTATGGCTCGACGCTCTTTCTTATTGATACGCAACAGAATGTGGTCATTCAATTCGATGCCTGTCGCTTTCTCGCCAGGGGCAAATGAAACGTACAGCGTATCACTCATCTCGTCATAGTTGAAGATCGGCTCCGTCATAGACATACTATATTGCCTCTGGCAGCTCTTTCAACTGAGCGTAGCTGAAGACCGGCCCCTTCTGGCAGACGTACACGTTGTTGATCTGACAGTGGCCGCATTTGCCGAGGCCGCACTTCATCCTGCGTTCCAACGAGAGGTAGATGCGGCCATCCTGTATCCCCTTGCTCAGGAGTTCCATGAGCACGAACCGATACATCACGGGCGGGCCTACCGTCACGGCCACCGTGTTGCGAGGGTTCACGGTGACCTTGGGGAAGAGCGTAGTGATCACCCCCACGTTGCCAGTCCAGGTCTCGTCGCCTCGATCCACTGTGACGTGACATTCCACGTCGTCCCTGGCTTTCCACCGGGCCAGCTCGTCCTTGAACAGGAGCTCCGAGGAGTTTCGGGCTCCGTAGAGGATAATGACTCGGCCGAAGGACCCTCGTTCATCCAGCACCTGATTGATGAGGGAGCGCAAAGGAGCCAGGCCCAGACCACCGGGGGCGAATAGCACATCCTGGCCCCTCATCTTTTCCACCGGAAAGCCGTTGCCGAAAGGCCCGCGGATGCCCACTGTGGAGCCCGGCTTCAGGCGATGCAACGCCTCCGTCACATCTCCAACTCTACGCACGCACAGCTCGAAAACGCCGTTGCGGGTAGGCGAGGAGGTGACAGAGATGGGAGCCTCGCCGATGCCAAATACCGAGACCTCCACGAATTGGCCAGCCCGGTGTCCCAGGTCATGGCCGTTTTTCAGGTGTATGGTGAAGAGCCTCACATCCTCAGTCAACTGCTCTATCTTCACCATCTCAGCCAGAGTAGGCTGATAAAGAGAGCGGCTCTCGCTTGTACCTTGATCGGTCATGTTTTCTAAGCCTCCCATCCAGACCCTTGGGGTTTCCGAAACCCTAAAGGTCCAGGTCACATTCTCTGCTGGTAGGCAGCCACCTCCCGTTCGGCCCAGCCACGGGGAGTGCAGGTGCGCTTCAGCGTATTGTACACTTCAACCGGATCTATGTGCACCAGACAGGAGCGCACACAGCGCCCGCAGCCCACGCAACCCACTTTGCCAAACATCTCCGTCAGGTATTTCCCCTTGCGGAAGAACCGGTGTCGCTGCCGATCCGACCGAGCCTGGCGGAAGTTTTCCCCTCCAGCAACGGTGGCGAACTGCGGCAACTGGCAGGAGTCCCAGCGACGCAGGCGTTGCCCCTCTTTCAGGTTGAGTTCCAGCCTGTCTACGACGTCGAAACAATAGCAAGTGGGACAGACCAGAGTACAGGCCCCGCAAGCCAGGCATTTCTCCCCCAGTTCCTCCCACAGGGGATTGTCGTAGCTGATGGCTAATAGATTGGGCAGGTCGCTGATGCCCATTTCCAGCTTGTAGGTGAACTTGGGCCACTTGGCGTCTTGAACGGCTCTGAAGCGAGACATGTCCGCATCGGTCGCCTCCCGCGCTCCTTTGTACTTGGCCAGAAGCTCCATCCCCGCCGGTGAGCCGTATTCCACCATGTAGGCGTCCCCGATGTCGGTCAGGAACAAGTCATACCCACCCTCCACCGTCAGGCTGCCCATGCTTTTGCAGAAAGAGTGTTCATCGCAGGGTTCGTTGCAGTCCAGCCCGACGATGATGGCTTTCTTGCGCTTCTCCACGTAGTTGGTATCCAGGTTGTCGGTGGAGAAGGCCAGGTCGAGCAGCCAGGTAGCGTTGATGTCGCAGGGATGCACGCCCATGATGACGCGGGGCCTGGCCTCGATCACCGGCTCGCTCCTCACCGCCTCACCCAGCTTGTACTTGAGGAGGATCTCTTCCGCCGGGAGGAAATACTCCTTTGGTGGAAGCAAGGTGATGTTGTAGTCCAGGCGCAGTTGGGAATAATCGTCTATCGGACTGAAGACGAACTTGCTGTCTTTGGCCACCGGCCCTACCACTTCCACCTCCTCCATGATGCTCGTCACCAGAGAGGCCATATTCTTTTTGTCAATCACTTTCAGCGGCATAGTTTTCTACCCTTTCCAGGAATCTCACGTCTGTAAGTCTGGGGCAATGAGCGGAGAGATTTTATCACAAATCGAAGGCATTGTCAAGCAAATTCCGCGCCGCGACGGCCACCTGGCCCAGGGCGATGCCGCCGTCGTTGGGGGGAATGCGCTGATGGACGTAGACGCGGATGCCAGCCCCGGTCAGGCGATGATAGGCCCGCTCCAGGAGGATGCGGTTTTGGAAGCACCCTCCGCTCAGGGCAGCTCGCTCCGCTCCTACCGCCCGGGCCACGGCCACCATCCCCTCCACCAAAGCATTGTGAAACCGCGCCGCCATCACCCCCACCGATACCCCTCGACGTAGATCCGCAAGCAGCGTCTCCAGCAGTGGGCCCCAGTCCAGCACCAGGGATTGGGTATTAGATATTGGATATTGGGTCACTGGCAGTGGGTAGGCATCGGTCACCATCTCGTCCACGGCGTACTCCAGCATCATGGCCGCCTGGGCCTCGAAACGGATCTCCTGGCGCAGGCCCACCAGGGCGGCCACAGCGTCGAAGAGGCGGCCGGCACTGCTGGTGAGGGGCGTGTTCACTCGCCGCTCCAGCATTTGCCGCAGCAGGCCGCGCTCCGAGCGGGAGAAAGCAGCCACTGGCGCCAGGTCCTCCCATTCGAAGACCTCCGGGCCAAAGTGCTCCCACAGCACCCCCAGGGCCGTCCGGCGAGGCTCTTTGACCGCCGCGTCCCCTCCTGGCAGGCGAAAGGTGCGCAAATGAGCCACTCGCTCGAAGCTCGCCGCATCGCCCCACAGAAACTCCCCGCCCCACACCGTCCCGTCGGAGCCATAGCCGGTGCCGTCCCAGGTCACTCCCAGGACTGGCCCCTCCACCTCGTTCTCAGCCAGGCAGGAGGCCAGGTGCGCGTGGTGGTGCTGGACTGCGATGTGGGATGTGGGATGTGGGATGTGGGATGTGGCGTATTTGGTGGAGAAGTAATCGGGATGCAGGTCATGGGCGATGGCGACGGGTTCCACCTCGTAGAGACGGAGGAAGTCGGTGATGACCCGCTCGAAGGCAGCGCAAGCCTCCGGTGTGTCCAGGTCGCCGATGTGCTGGCTCACGAAGACCTGCCGCCCCACGCTCAGGGCGATGGTGTTTTTCAGGTGTGCGCCCACGGCCAGGATGGGCGGAGGTTCAGATTTCCGAAGTCTCACCGGCAGGGGAGCGTACCCCCGCGCTCGCCGCAGCACCAGCTCCTGCCCCAGCACCACCCGCACTATCGAGTCGTCGCAGTGGCGGACGATGGGACGGTTGTGAACCAGGAACAGATCGGCGATGTCGCCCAGCCGCTCGTGGGCCTCGTCCCCGTCAATGCAGATGGGCTCGTCGGAGCGGTTGCCGCTGGTGGCCACGATGGGGAAGCCTAGCTCCTGCATCAGCAGGTCGTGGAGGGGAGTGTAGGGGAGCATCACCCCCAGGTAGGGGTTGCCTGGTGCTACCGATTCGCAGATACCATAGAAACCTGGTTTTTCTAAAAAACCAGGTTTCTGCTCACGCCGGCGCAGCAGCACGATGGGCGACTCGGAAGAGGTCAGCACCCGTTCCTCCAGTGGGGAGACGAAGCAGTGCTCTTTGATCATCTCCAGGGAAGGGTAAAGCAGGGCGAACGGCTTCTCCTCCCGGTGCTTGCGCTCCCGCAGTCGCTGCACCGCCGATTCATTTCGAGCATCCACGATGAGAAGAAAGCCACCCAGCCCTTTCATGGCCAGGATGTAGCCCTCGCGCACCGCCTGGGCCGCCTCGCGGATAGCCTCTTCGCCAGTGAGGTGACGGGCACTTTGAAAGTGCCCGTCACCTGAATACAGCACAACCTGGGGACCGCAAACAGGGCAGGCCACCGGCTGGGCGTGGAAGCGCCGGTCCAGGGGGTCTTCGTACTCCCGGCGACAGTCGGGGCAGAGGGGGAAGTGGGCCATCGAGGTATTGGGCCGATCATAGGGCAGCGCTCGGATGATGGTAAAGCGAGGACCACAGTGAGTGCAGTTGGTGAAGGGGTAGCGGTAGCGGCGGTCGTTGGGGTCCCCCACCTCGCGTCGGCACTCCGGGCAAGTGGCGACGTCGGGGAGGATGAGAACGGTCTTCTCCCCCGCACCGTCGCTGTGGCGGATGACGAAGTCGGGGTAGCCAACAGAGTCGAGAAAAGAGAACTCCAGGCTCTGGATGAGGGCCAGGGGAGGCTTCTCTTTCTCCAGGCGCAAAAGGAACTCCTCCAGCACCGGGCGCTCCCCCTCGACCTCGATGAAGACCCCCTGGGAGGAATTGAGCACCCATCCCTGCAAATCCATCTCCGTGGCCAGCCGATAAACGAAAGGGCGGAAGCCAACTCCCTGCACCGCCCCGCGAATAACAACTTTCAGACGTTCCATCACGCTCTTTGTTCCTCGCTCCTCCGCGATAACAGCTACTGCACCTACTCTTGCCGCCTACGCTTCATAATTATACTTCCCCTCGCCTATCCTGGCAAGAAACTCCATTGGGCGCCACAGCGCTCCGGAGTAGCGTCTGAGGGGTGACCTGCTTCACGAAGGTCAGGACCAGTGTGCGGACGTTGAGCAGGATCATTGGCCCGCAAATGCTGGCTATTCACTCGAAGGGCCGAAAGAGATTCATCCATCTGCGCTACCTCCTACGGTTTCCCGCTCGAAAAGCGGTGGTAGCTTTTCCATCGCGCCAAGTATACTACGGCCTGGCGTTGCGGGCAAACAACGCTATGGCGTCGGTGTACGCCCTGCAATAGCAGAATAGGCTGTGGGAGTCGACGATTTGGCGGTGAATGGTCGATTAGGGGAGGACCGGTCGAGGACAGGCTATCAACTGAGGAGTTTTTGCACCTATACTTGATGGCGCAGGTGCGCCATTTGGTCATGGTTCGACGGGGTTGGTCCTGAGCGAAGCGGAAGGTTACGTTGGGTTGGGGCTGAGGTCACAGATAATGTCCAAGTTCAGCGGTTCAAATCGGGCTATCATATCAAAAGAAGGCGTCAAATCTATCGAGGATAACAGAGATCAGGCTTAACAACTTGCGTCCCTGGGGTCCTCTCAGTTCTTCGGTCACGGGGAAAGCATAAGATGTGGGAACCTGCACTCCTCCAGAGGGAGTCTCCCAGGGATACTCAGCGTTCGGGCCAAGTTGATCAAGACCAGGGACCAATCGCTCGACTTCTGCGGCGATAGGCAAGATACCGTTTATGGATTCTTGCAATTGACGCGCACTGAGCCCGAATGTCTGTCGAAGGCTGGGATTCTTGGCAGAAGATCGTAGAAAACGAACAAATGCTTTGTGGGATCTCCTCAAGTCCTCCGGTTTAGCCCTACCTCTCAGCAGTGCTGCCTTAGCAAGTTTCTCAGTCGCCATCTGCAAGTAATGAAGGCAATGACAATCGGCAGCTGAGTTCTCCTCCATCAAACTGCGCATTTCCCAATCTGACCGTGCCTGCTCAAGATATGCGTTAGCCCACATCTTCTCTCCCCTCCGGTAGTACTTCAGAGCGCCGGAATACCTGAGCTTCTTCCAGAGACCAGCCTTCAGGTAGTGGAATATCCCCGCTTTGGATACGCTCCCACTCCGTGGGTCTGACGTCAGTAATGAATATCGGGAAAGGCACATCCTCAGAAGGCGCAAATCGAAATACTTGAATACTCTCAGTCGGCAGAGCAGTCCGACTGACTTCGATCAGGCGTATCTCTTTCTCGTCGCCGCTCCTCACCCAAATGATCTGCTCTATCCCGTCGTCGGCTTCGAAATGAAGTTGAGCAAGGCTTTCGACAAATTCCTTGGTGACCGTATCGGATGCTGCCATGAGCTCGTGACGTTCATCCCGTCTTTGACGATAACGGCTCATTCTCTGGCAAAGCTCTTGCAAGTACGACCTTCTAAACTCTTCTTTATCGTCAAACTCTCGTTTCCTCACCAGATTGTCTATATAGAGTCCGCGCCCTTTTAGTTCAGGACCATGAGGATAGTTGGTCAAGATATCTATGGGTAATCTAGGAAAAGCAATGCGTAAGTAATCAAGCGCATCTATCCCCACATATGTAGCATCCGAACGTTGCTGCAACACTTCGTCAAGGATAACTGCGCTGGCATTATGCTCGTTGACCAGCGCAGCTAGATCCGAAAGATCTACCGGGGGAGCAACGGCGATCACCGTCACATCAATCAGCGCCTCAATGTCTTCTTTATAATCGCTGGCGCAATCTAGATCATCTTCAACCAACAGAATAATAGGCTTATCTTCCATTACCTTTTTCCTTTCGTCGACCTCGCTTCCGTGGCACTGGCAAAGTCACAACAAACTCGGCCCCAGGCAGTACACATCCGTTCTCTACAACTTCAATGGTGCCCTTATGGCTCTCGACAATGTCTTTAACGATTACCAATCCCAGGCCAGTTCCTATTGGTTTTCCTTCATTATCCACCTTCGTGGAATAGATATTGAAGATACGTTCTGCATCTCCTTTGGGGATACCAGGTCCACTATCACGTGCGATTATCTGTATCTGGCGAGCCGCCTCATTATGACGCGTCTCGATCTCGATGTGTCTATCTGTTACCGGCGTGCGACCACGGCGAAATGCAGCCAGTGAGTTGGTAACAAAGTTAATAGCAATGGACTCCACTTCGTAGGGGAAAGCGTAAATATCAGGCACTCCTCCTAGCTTGAGTTCAATGTCTGCCTTGTTGGTTGCACACATCTCCACCAATGTCTCGTCACACAACTCTTGGATCAAAGAATCTATGTTGACCTTCTGTCTACGACGTTTATCACGGTCAATGTGGCCAAGAGCGAAATTGCTTACCGAATACATAATTTGACCATAACGGTGAAGCCGTTCCATATATTGCTCGGCTTTCTCGTCGGAGAAGAAAATCAGCGAAGCAAGGCGCTCTTTCAACCGCTTGACAGCATTCATAATCTGACGGCTGGTTTCCAATACCTCGTGCCCCATTGAAGATACAGCGATCCCGACGGTCGCCAGATTCTGCAACAGTTGGTACTTGCTCATTGTCTCTTGTTGCTCTGCTTCATAAGCGGTACTCACCGTCTCGAGCCTCTCAACCTGAGCTTCTTTGAACTGGCTCAGTGCGTCAACAAGAGCAGCTTTTGGGGCGCCATCAGGTTGAAGTGCAAGAACCTCTTCGAACTCCTCAACCGCTTCAATGACCTCTTGCTTTGCCCCCTCTATGGTATCCTCGACTGTCGGCGGCCCAGCGGTGGGTTTGTTTCTCTCATACTGTTGACGATCCGTCTCAAAAACCTCGATACACTTTAACACAAAGGTACGCATATCGCGAAAGGCCTGATTGTCAAACAGACCTTCACGATTCGTTTGATCCCTGAGATCGGGGTTAGTTTGGCGGGACACGAAGACACTGGCAGCTACTTGATTCTCACTCACAACCCACTTGCCAGATTTGGGACTCCCGACACCACCAGGATGCTGCGACCTCCGTGCACTTAGGCCTAGCCAATCTCCAGCCCCACCTGGGTCACCATAGGGCTTCACGCGAAAGCCATCCCGATAGATTCGCACGCCACCGTATATGACAAGAAAATCTCTTAGCTGACCAAGGGTAATACCAGTGCCCTCGAGAGCCGGTGCTTCACGCAGGTAGAAGTAAAACTCGAACTCGAGAGGACCACATTGTGGCTGTAATGACTGAGCTTCTGAAATATCAAACAACTGCTGCCAGGTGCGCTTATAGCGTTTGAAGGGTCTGAGCTTACCAGCAGGTGAGCCATCCCTGGTTGTGCTGGAAATATGCACCTGATTGTCCTTGTCCAACCTGGCTCGCATCTTGAAAAGCGCAGCCTGCGCCATCGGACTGCGAATGCGGCCGGAGAGATCCTTGGCTTCGTCGCAATCGAATCTGATACTGAATCCTTTTAGTTTTGACTCAAAAGGAGGAACTAACACGACCAGGTTGCGGTATAGTCGCTCATAGTCTCTGCGTGTCCAGCCATCTCGTAGCCCTCTTAATAGTAAGCGAGTTCCCGGCTTTTCTCGACGCTCCAGTACCTCAGCAGGCTGTGGAATCTCATGCAGTGCCTTATTCGTGTTCACAAACCTGTCCCAATCTATGGTCAGGCGATAAGTAGGTTCTGCTGGCTCACGCTCGGGGGGCTTGGCTGTTGTTTCCAAAACCACTTGGGACGCCAAACGATCCAGAGCAAAACGCCCAATACCCTTTTCACCGACTCTGATGCGCCCATCGGGAGAAATCGGCTCCCTCTGCTTATTGTCTGTCCCGATGACCATCCACTTGGTTTTGATATCCTCCCAGCTCATTCCATGGCCATCATCCGAAATCTCAATCGTACCCTCAGGTGTGCTTGCTTTGTGAAATCGGACGATTACGCTATTGGCATCAGCATCGTAGGCATTCTTGACGAGTTCAAGCACTGCCACAACTGGGCTCGAGATGCTCTCTCGGCCTAGCAGGAGCACAGTTCGAGCAGTGATAGAGAAAGAGAGAACCCCTTGATCTCCTGGTTTCCTTGCCATAACACTCGCTCCCTAGATAGCAGGCGGAACTACTTGTATGACTCGTTGAGATTCCTCCGGCGAAAGCCCGAAGAACTTGAACGCGCGCTCATCGATCTGGTCCAGTATCCTGCTTCGTTTCTCAGTGGGGCTAGTGAGCAAGGTGTTGGTAAGATCGCTCAATTCTCCCAACAGGGGCATAGGCGCAGGTACGAGTTCCAACTCAAACTTCGATAGATGAGATGACCCATTCATCATACTGAAGATGAAGTTGGCTAGTCTGGAGTTGAGCCAAGCGGAAAGTCCAGACAGATAGCGGTCTGCTGTGCTGCGCTGTGTTGCGCGAATGAGATTAACATGGTTTTCCACGAAGTAGGTTGGGTATTTAGCAAGGAAATCATCGGACAACAGGGCTGCGACAATACGTCGCCCTCTCGCTTTTCTCGGAGTAGTGCGCTTCAGCAGAATAGGTCGAGTCTTATGAATAGGTTCCGTGATCGGGAGTGTTGCGTCTGCAAACAATCGTTGGGAAACCCGCTTGCCAGACGGCGGGAACGTGAATTGATGCACACCTATTGAAGCGGAGGAGATAAGTGGTAATGTATTATCGCTTTCTGTTGATCTCAATCTTTCCTTGTGTTGATTCCACACGAAACCACCGTTGAGGATCTTGAACTCTTTCGATCTTCCTAGAACAGGTTGTCCCTCACACACTTTGGCCAGAATCGCATAATCCATCATCTCGTTTGAGATACACCAGATAGGCTTATCTTCTTGCATCCAAACCAACTGGTCCTGGCCTACTTTCAATGCAGACCGGCGCGCCAGTGATTGCCCATTTGCGCTTATCTGGACAGCAACATCAGCCCTCTTCGACCCTTCTGTTAGCTTTCTTAGGGCCAAGATCATCATCTGCTGATCCACGGAGTCAAACACGCCAGTACGATCCACAAAGCAGGTGATAGCAGTCATCTCACAGGTGTTGGCAATCTCCCTGCGTAGCTTGCGAAGGTATTGTCCTGCCCTCATGGATTGAGGAACCAAGAAGGTCACACGACCACCAACTCGAGTCGCCCGTATAGCCCACCACAGGAACAACTGATAGAGATTGGGCTGGCCTGCTAGAATATCCTCGTAGTGTGTCACAAAAGGCAACTGCTTTTTGGTTACTTTCAGAAAAGGCGGGTTGCCTAGTACAATGTCAAATGGCGCAAACAAGTCCCAAAGATCTTCAGGAGTTGAGAGTGGGTCACGCAATTGCACGCACGGGAACGACAAGGTCTCGTACACATTCGTATCGGACAACCCAGAGCACTTCAAAATAGGTAGACTCGCAAGCAGGAGCTGGAGTCGAGTCAAAAGGATTGCAATAGGCTGTATGTCAAAACCAGAGATATTAAGATTCATGCCAGAGATAGCCGCAACTGGATCGAGTGAACCTGACTGCGTCGCCTCAACGGTCTGTGTAACCACAGCGGCCAACAGATTTCCGCTTCCGCAGGCCGGATCGTTCACCTTATGTTCAGTTATCATACGGGGATCGTAATTGGTGAGGGCCACCAAGTGCTGGGCTATCTCAGTGGGAGTGAAGAATTCTCCCAATGAACGCCGCCTGAGTCCTGCCAGAGACCCCTCTGCAGCTAGAGCGACAGCCTGAAGCACATCGCCAATGTCTGAGTGAGCAATAGCCCAGTTTCTTATCTTAGATAAGAGTGCCTCCGGGACCTTGTACCATGAGAAAAACCGCGCTTCTGGATAGATGTCCCAGAAACCCTCTGTACGGCCGAAACTATGCACAGTGCACAATTGAGGGATGAGTGACACAGCCAAGTGCAGGGTAGCTGTCTCAGACAAGAAACGGGGCAATGCCTTGTCCTCATCGAGAAACCCATTGCGAACATAAGGTTCTGCAAGGGGCTCCAAACATCGCCTGTAGGCGTCAAAAGCTTCCGCAGCAATTCGGCTGTCACCTTTGCTGGCAACATCCTGTGCTATCTCTGTGAGTATGTTTTGGAGGTTCTCAGGCTTAGTCATTGAACTTGATACCCAAAGGCGAATGAACCCTGTTGCGCGATAGTATGATGACAGGCAACGAACCGCTGCGGTACAGAAGTGTTTGCTCCGTTTATGCTACTGCCAACCTGCCCCCAGCACGCCGGTGTCGCCGTGGAAGTCAGCTCACCCCAATTATATCCCAACGGTGACGCCGGCACAAATAAACAGCCAACCGCCTACCGGGATTGCTCCCAGGATAGAAGATGGCTGTCAATCTTTCACACTACCCTCCTCAGTGAACTAAATTGAGACAAGGACTACGACGATGCTACCCTCCAATCTCTACTATTTATTGTACCACAGACTGAGGCAAAACGCAATATCCGATTTCATAGGCTTGCATAGGATGCTCATCGCTTCGCTGCCAGGACAAACAGGTTCAGCCCGGCCTCGCTCTTGATGACCTCAAATCTCGCGACAGCTTGCTCTCGCATGTCATTTACCTTCTCATGGCTCAATCTCTGCCTCGTACCAGCCGCATGATGCCCGCCACGAAATTCACCCGTGGTACTCTTTCCATGTAGCGCTTGTAGTCATCACCAAACTTCTCGATACAGGACTGGTCGGCTTTGAAGGCATCTGCGTAGACCAGGCCCATCGAAACCAGGCCCAGGACCACACTGGACCAGTGCTGCGCTATCAGCATAGCAGCCAGGTTGAGCAACAGCCAGGCCGTGCCGCCCTGTGGATGGCGCACGATGGCGTAGATGCCGGTGTCAACCAGAACAGTGGTCTTCATGTAGCTTTCTCCCTCCGCCACGCCGCCCTTCCTGCGGAACGTTATGATCGGCAGCATACTGAAGACCACCCCTGTCCACCAGCAGATCCATCCAGCCCACTTGAGGACTTCGAGGCCAGGTTGGTTGAAGAAGAAAGCCAGGATGATCTGGGTGACGGTCAGCGCGCCTGCGATAGATGGCAGCAGAAAGGGGTGCAGACTGTAGAAAAACTCCTGAAAACGTTTCACCCTCCTTATGCCTCCTTGAACCGGAACAGCTTCAGCCCCACTCCAAAGCAAACCGCACCGTAGAGAACCAGAACCCCGATGTCCACCCACACGTCAGCCAGGCTCCCGCCCAGCATCATCAGCCGGTTGTAACCCTCCATCGCCCAGGCGACGAGGGTGACGCGAGCTACCTGTTGTACCCCCTTGGGCATCAAGAATAGTGGGTACCAGGAGCCGCCGATGGCGGAGGAGCCCAGGATGATCAAGGTGGTGATGGGGTGGATCTGCTTGCGCGACCGGATCACCGCTACCAGCAAGATGCCCAGGCTGGTGGTGGCCCAGCAGGTTGCCAGGGTGATCAGGGATAGTCCCAGAAGCGAATTCCCCAACTGAACGTGAAAGGCCAACGCCCCGAAGAGGAACATCAGCCCGATCTGTCCCACGCCCATCAGGAACTGGGCCAGGAGCTTGCCGCCCAGCAGCGACCACTGAGGGATGGGAGCGATGAGCAGCCGCTTGAAGGTGCCCCGCTCTTTCTCCTCCAGGATGCCCCCGGCCGCCGAGAGCACGGTGAACATGGCGAACATCACCGCGTAACCCGGCACCACCTGGCCGAAGACGTCGAACTCTTCCTCCTCTGCGCTGCCGACGGTCGTAATCTGGGCGCGGACCGGCGGATCTTCCAGCCGCTCTAAGGCCGTGTCCGCCACCCGCCTGGCGATCCCCTCGTAGTCCAGATCGTAGCTGCCGGTGGCTCGCTGCACTTCGCTGATGGCCACTTCCACCGTCGTCTGCACGCTGGAGAAGCCGCTGGTGACGCCCCGCACCATCCCCTCCAGTAGCGGCGCGGTCTGCCCGCCGGGGACGACGATCAACTCCAGGGCAGTGGCCTGACCGGAAAAGATGGCAGCGCTGAAGTCCGAGGGAATGACCATCGCCCCGGCCCGCTTGCCATCAGTCACCAGTTGGCGAGCGGTCTCCTCGTCGTACTCCGTCTCCACCTGCAGATTCTCCGTCTGCGACAGGATGTCCAGCACCATAGCGGCCATCTCGCCCCCGTCGTGGTCCACCACTGGCAGGTCAATCACCACCGCCTCGCTCTCCCCGCCCAAGCCACCGAAAACCAGGCCCATGATGGTCGTCATCGCCAGGGGCAGGATGATCATCCAAACAGCAGCCATCCTGTCCTTGCGCAGCAACAACAACTCGTTCAAAGTGATGTGCAGCAACTTTTTCATTTCACGCTCCTATTCACGTTTTACGTTTCACGCATCACGTAACTGCTTCCCCGTCAACTGGATGAACACGCTCTCCAGATTCGGCTCCAGGATCTCCAGCGAAGTCATGGGCGTGTCCGTCTCGTTGAACAAGCCGATGATCTCCAGCAAGGCTCGCTGCGCGTCCACGGTCTCGAACGCCAGGGTGTCATCGCGACGGGCCACAGCCTTGACCTGAGGCAGAGCACGCAGGCGGGTCAGCATCTCCTCAGCTACGTCCTTGATCCCGATGTGGATGATCCCCGCGCCCAGGGTGTTGATCAGGTTCTGCGGGCTATCGAGGGCGATGATCCGCCCCTCGTCCATGATCGCCACCCGATGGCACAGCAGCTCCGCCTCCTCCATGTAGTGAGTGGTGTAGAGGATGGTCAGACCCTGCTGGTTGAGGGCCTGGATGTTCTCGAAGATGGCGTTGCGGGACTGTGGATCCACCCCCACCGTCGGCTCATCCAGCATCAGGAAGCGAGGCTCACTCAGCAAACCCACCGCCAGGTTGAGCCGTCGCTTCATCCCGCCCGAGTAGTGCTCCACCCGCCTGCGGGCATGTTCGGCCAGGCCCACCAGCTTCAGCAATTCGCCGATGCGCTGCTCCAGCCTGGCCTTGGGGACGTCGTACATCTGCCCAAAGAAACGCAGGTTCTCCACCGCGTTCAGGTCGGGGTAGAGAGCGATGTCCTGGGGCACCACGCCGATGGCCCGCTTGACCTCCTCCGGCTCGGCGGTGACGCTGTGGCCAGCGACGACGATTTCTCCCGCTGTCGGCTCGGTGTAGGTGCAGAGCACGTTGATGGTCGTCGTCTTGCCCGCGCCGTTGGGCCCCAATAGCCCGAAGATCTCCCCCTGTTGGATCTGGAAGCTGATGTCATCCACGGCGACCACGTCCCCGTAGCGCTTCACTAGTCCTTCTATTGCAACGATAGGTTCATCCATTGTCTAATGACCTCCACTTGAAGCTCACTGCTCCTATAATAGCACCAAACAGGAAGATGTCCGTCACTTTGCCACCACCGACAGCGGCACGCGCACCAACTCGCCGTTTTCGTCCTCGCGCACCCGGTACAAATTCTCTACGCTCTCGACGCGATCAACGAAAAGCACGCCATCCAGATGGTCTATTTCGTGGTGAACCACCACGGCGTCAAAGCCCTCGAAGACCCGGTCAAAGGGGTTGCCCGCTTTGTCCAGGCCGGTTACCCTCAAATAGTGCGGACGCACGGTTTCACCGTAGAGGCCAGGAAAGCTGAGACAACCATCAAAATCCCGTTCCTCGTTTCGGGCCTCTACAACTTCCGGGTTGATCAAGGCCAGGGGCGGGCCAGGCTCACTTTCGTTACCCCGTCCACCTGCCAATCGGACCACAACCACCCGACTGTGAACGTTAATCTGAGGAGCAGCCAGCCCAATCCCCGCCGGGTGGTCGTTGAGCGTATCCTCCAAATCCCGTACCAATCTTTTAACCTGCCGGTTGATGCTCCTGACTGGCTTGCTCTTTTTGCGTAGAGCCGCCTCGTTTTCGAGGAATAGAACGATGTCTCTAACCGCCATAGTCTGGCACCTCATCGGTCGGCGATCTTAATCACGGCGTCAGGCTGTTCCAACTTGCCCTGTTTGGCCAGTGCGAGCCTTCAGTTCTTTGTCAAACTCGTCCCTTGCGTCGCCGGGGCGACAGCAAGGCGCTGAGGATAAAAAACGCCGTGGCCGTCAGCACCATGGTCGCTCCAGAAGCCGTGTCGAGCCAATAGGACAGGAACAGGCCGACCACGGCTGACAGATTGCCTATGACCACCGCCAGGAGCATCATCCGCCGGAAATCCTCCGTCAGTTGGTAGGCGGCGGCCGGCGGGATCACGATCAGCGCCGAGACCAGGATGATGCCCACCACCTTGATGGACAGCACGATGGTCAGGGCCATCAGGCTGAGGAGCAGGACGTAGAGCGCACCAGCCGGCAACCCACTCACCCGGGCCATCTCTGGATCGAAGATGATGAACAGCAGCTCCTTAAAAAACAGCCCCACCGTCAGCAACACACCCGCCCCCAGCAACAAGCTGAGCCACAGGTCTTCCTGGGTCACGGCCAACACTGAACCGAACAGGTAGCCGAACAGGTCCACGTTGTAGCCCCGCATCAGCCCGATGACGAGGATGCCCAGGGCCATGGTAGAGGCGAAGAAGATTCCAATGGCGGTGTCCTCCTTCACCTCAGCTCGCAAACTGGTCCAGGCGATGCCCCAGGCAGTCAGCAGGCAGAAGACCACTGCCGTCAACAGCGGGTTGATCCCCAGCAGGAAGCCCAGCGCCACGCCCCCGAAGCTGGCGTGGGCGATGCCAGCGCCAATGAAAGAGAGCCCCCTCAATACCACGTAGACCCCGATGACGGCGCTCACCGTGCCGATCAATACCGAGGCCAGCAGAGCTCGCTGCATGAAGGTGTAGCTCAGGATTTCCAGCATGCTTCATCCCCCGTGAGGCCCGTGTGTCGCCGGACCACCAGGTGGGGCACCTCGCCGTGGCCCACCAGGGCCGCCTCCGGGCCGTACATGCACTGCAGCACCTCGCCGCTCATCACCTCCTGGGGCCGACCGTGAGCCACCAGGCGGCGGTTTAAGCAGGCCACCTGGTCCACGTGCTGAGCTACCACTCCCACGTCGTGGGAGACGACCAGGATGGTCATGCCCTGGTGGTGCAGCTCCCCCAGCAAATCGAACAGCCCCTCGGTGGTGCCCACGTCCACGCCGGTGGTGGGCTCGTCCAGCAGGAGCAGCTCCGGCTCGGCAGCCAATGCCCGGGCGACCAGGGCGCGCTGGCGCTGTCCGCCGGACAACCGACCAATGGGCCGCTGCGCCAGATCGCCCATGCTCACCTGTTCCAACGCCCGCCAGACCGCTTCCCGATCACTGCGCCCAGGCCGGCGGATCAGCCCCACCTGGCCGTAACGGCCCATGAGCACCACGTCAAACACCCGGATGGGGAAGCGAGAGTCAATCTGAGCGATTTGCGGCACGTAGCTAACCCGCTTCCACTCCCCATCGAGTTGCTGAGGCGGCTTGCCGAAGAGGCGCACCGTGCCAGCCACGGGTGTCACCAGTCCCAGGATGGTCTTGATCAGCGTCGTCTTGCCCGAACCGTTGGGGCCGATAAGGGCCAGAGACTCGCCGGTCGCCATTTTCAAACTGACGTCCTCCAGCGCCACCAACTCCTGGTAGCAGACGGTCACATTCTCCAGCTCGATCACGTAGTCCATAGCGCTCCTCATCAGCGCAGCGACCTGGCCATCTGCGCGACGTTGTAGCGCATCAGGTTAAAGTAGCTGCGATCATCCAGGCTGGAACCCAGCGGATCGAGGAAAAGCACCTGTGCCCCGCTCTCCTCAGCAATGGTTCGGGCCGCCTGGGACGAGAACTGCGGCTCGGCGAAGATGGCTTTGGCGCCGATCCGCTTCGCGGTCTCAACGATCCGCGCCACATCAACCGGCGACGGCTCGCGCCCTGGCGACTCCTCAATTACGGCCGCCTGGACCAACCCGTAGCGCCGGGCAAAGTAGACCCAGGCCGGGTGGAAGGCGATGAACTGCCGGTTGGACCAGGTGGCGACTTCGTTGGCGATCTCCTGATCCAGGGCTTGCAGCTCAGCGATGTATCTTTCGGCATTGGCCCGGTAGTCGTCGGCGTGGGTGGGGTCGGCCCGGATCAGCGCATCACGAATGTGGCCCACCTGCACGATGGCGTTCTCAGGGTCGAGCCAGATGTGGGGATTGCCGCCCGGCTCGTCGGCAGTCCCCGCCAAAACTTCGATCCCCTGGGAGGTGTCCACGACGATCAGGTTCGGGTTGTCGGCGCTCTGGGTCAGCTTGTCGGCCCAGTATTCCAGCCCCACGCCATTGAGCACCAGCAGGCGGGCCTCGGCCACCTGCTCCACCTGGGATGGGGTCAGTTCATAGGTATGAGGGCTGGCCCCCGGCGGCACCAGGGTGATGACCTCGACGTGATCGCCTCCCACCTGGCAGGCGAGGTCGGCCAGGGGGGTAATGCTGGCGGCAACCAGGATCCTGCCATCGGCCGTGGGCGACGGCTCCGCACCACCCGCGCAGGCGGCGGCCGCTATTGACATCAACCACAACCACACCATCATCATTCGCTTCATAAATACCTACCTCCTTTACCTGATCCCTTTTCAGCTCTGGCTCATTTCCGCCAGCGCCTCCTCCAGCGTCGTCGTGGTGGTATCCCGCATCTCCACGCCGGCATCACCGAAGACGTAGACCGGCCCCTTGCCGCGCAGGCTCTCCTTCAGCAACACCACGTCCACCTTCTGCGCCACCAGCCACTCGGCTACCCGGATGCCCTTCGCCTTCTCCACCGCCTGGTGAGGATTGGCCACGATTTGCTGTTCCTCGATGGCCTCGTCGGCCAGGCGCACTGTGACCAGGGCAAAGTAAGGCGCCTCGCCGAAGTGCTCGCTCAACGTGCCCGCCGCATCGCTCAGCGGAGCAGCGTAGCGCAGGTGCGTGCGTTCCATGGGTTCGGCGTGGATCAGCACGCGGTCCACGTAAGGCACGGCCTGGCGGATGTGCTCCTCGATGCGACGGGTGATGGCCTCTGCCTTCTCCAGCTCGCGGACGCGCAGGGCGACCTCGGCCTCCACGAAGCGGAATCGGCCAGCGTTGCGACCGGTGGCCCGCTTGAGCTCGGCCACCGTCGGCTCGGCGGTGATGATGTCCCGGATTCGCAGGATGGTGTCGGCGTCCAGCGAGGCATCGAGCAGCACGCGCATCCCATCGGAGAGCAGTTCCCAGCCCGTCTTGCCGATGGCGACGACGATGACCAGTGCCGCAACCCGGTCCAGCGGGAGGTTGAACCGCTGGGCCAGCAGCGCGGCGAAGACGATGCCCGTGGTGAAGACGTGAGTGCGGTACTCCTTCGCGTCGGCGATGAGGGAGGGGGAGTTGGCCTCCCTGCCAGCGCGCAGCTCGAAGCGGCTGAAAACCAGCGGGATCGCCGTCGCCACCGCCACGCCCGCCAGCATCCAGGGATCCACCGTAGCCTGGCGCGTTGGCTCCAGGAAAGCGTCCCTGGCGATCTCGTAAGCGGTGAAGAAGATCATCACCGCCAGCGCCACGGCCACCACGTTCTCCAGCTTGTACAGACCGTAGGGAAAGTCCTTGGACTTGCGCGTCGAGAGTCTCAGCCCGATCAGCACCGCCACCGCCGTCAGCAGGTCCACCAGGTTGTGGACCATCTCCGCCTCCACAGCCAGGCTGCCGGAGGCTCTGGCGATGACCAGGTTGATCAACCCCAAAGCGACGTTGACTATTATAGAATACCAGCCCCAGCGTTCAAGGTTCACGGTGCACTCGCCTTCCTTCGGCGGGCTCAGGACGCCGTTCGCCGAAGATTCTGCCAGCGTATTCCCAGAAAACCTCACTCCGGTAAGAATGCTTTCGGGCCTGGCCGCTGGACTCCAACCGGGCCAGCGTCTCCTTCACCTCGCCCGGCACCCACCTATCCAACGTCTCCATCAAACGCCGCTGGCGCATCGGGTGACGGCGGATGATGGCCAGTATCGCCTCGGCCACGTCTGCGAAGCCTGAGAGATCGAAGCAGCCCTCGTAGGGGGCGACGACCTCGGCTGCCTCTCCCAGGATGGCCGTGGCGCGCTCGACGCCCTCGTTGTCGGGGATCTCCACCCAGGGCTCGGCCGGTGGACGGATGGGGACGTTGATCTGCACTCGGTCGGGGCGGATGCGGGCCAGCGCATCGCGGATTCCCAACAGCGTCGCCTCGTCGTCGTTCAGTCCTTTGACCAGCATCACCTCGATCCAGAGCTGGCCTGTGAACATCCCGCGAAAGGCCGCCATCCCCTCGACAATCTCGGCTATGCGGAAGCGGGGCCAGGGGCGGTTGATCTGGCGAAAAGTCGCCTGATTGGCCGCGTCGAGGGTGGGCATCACCAGGTCGGCGGCGGCCAGCTCCTCCCGCACCTCTGGCTGGAAGAGGAGGGCGCCGTTGGTGAGGACAGCCACCGGGATGTCGGTGAGGGCCTTCACCTGTCGGATGAGCCAACCCAGGCTGGCGCACAGCGTCGGCTCCCCCTGCCCGACGAAGGTCACGTAGTCAATCTCGCCAGAGTCGTGCCGTTCCAGCGCGTCCTGCACCTGAGCCAAAATCCCCTCCCGAGGGAAGAAGTCCTTGCGTCCGTTGGTGAGGGGTGTGGTGCGGCCCAACTGGCAATAGACGCAGTTGTAGTTGCAGGTCTTGAAGGGGATGGGGTCCACTCCCAGCGATTGACCCAGCCGCCGCGAGGGGACTGGGCCGTAAACGTACCTCATCGAAAACCTCTCTCCCCCTCTTTCCCCCCCAGGGTCTTTGGGAGTTGGCGCGGGTAGCGAGCCGGAGTCCCCAACTTGTTGGGGTTTGCCGCGCCGCCCCCTCAACAAGTTGAGGACTCCGATACCGTCACCCTGCGAAATCCCAAAGGGCCTCCCCAAAAAGCTTGCCCTGAGGTCCCTCCTGAGCTCGACGAAGGGCCTCGTCGAAAGGTTGGGGAGATGAAGAGGGAACGCGACAACTCAGAAGTTCAACCTCGTGCCCGCCGGACAGGGGGCCGCCTTCTCGCCGAAAGCCTGGGCCAGAGTGACGTAGGCCCGCTGACCGGTGCAGTGGTTGAGATAGAGCCGGGGCACGCCAAGCTCCCTCAACACCTCAATGACGCGCCGCAGATGAGCTTCGTCGGCCTGGAGCAAGTGAGTGCCTCCGGCCACAGTGGTTATATCCGGGCCAAAAGTGCGGCGCACGTGGGCCAGGGTATTGAGCAGCCCGGCGTGACAGCAGCCGCAGAGCACCACCGTTCCCTTCTCCGTCTCCAGCACCAGAGACATGTCGTCACGGTAGGGATCAGGCTCCCAGCCCTCCACTCCACGCACCAGGTGATGCGCGCTGCGACCCTCTGGCTCGGCGCGGTCTGTGATCTCGCCCGTCGTCCACACGCCGGGTAGAATCTCCGTCGGCTCCGCGCGCAGTTCGAGGGTCAGCCGCTGCTCCAACGCTTCCCTTTTCAAAGGTAAGCCCACAAACCTGGGCGACCCCTCTCGCCGCGAGAAGCGCTCACGGAAGAGGTCGGGGTGAGCATGGAGGGGAACGCCAGCGACCTGATCCAGCAGGGCCGGCAGCCCGCCGGTGTGATCGTAGTGGGCGTGACTGATGGCCAGAGCGTTGATCGCCTCTGGCTCAACGCCTAGCAACTTCAGATTGTACAGCAGCACTGTGCCGCTCTGGCCGGTGTCGAAAAGAACGCACCCGCTCTCCGTCTCGATCAAAAAGGCCAACCCGTGCTCACCCCAGAACGGCGAGTGATCGCAGACGGCGTCATCTACCACGCAGGTTACTCTCATCGCTCGACACTCCTTCTCATCTCCTCATCTCCTTCTGCAAACGGCTCTGGCTTGCGCCAGGCTTAATCCGTCGAACAGGGCGGGGCTTCGCAGCGCTCGTCCCGCCCGCAGCAGGTCAGCCCCGCCGGACGCCTCTCCCCACTTATCACGTAAGGGACGGAGAGGAGCTTCTCCAGCCGGGGGCTGCCGCAGTTTGGACAGGTGGGCGAGGTGCTCGTCTCGGAGCGAACCAACACCTCCACCCGCTCCTCACAGTTCTTGCAGCGGTATTCGTAAATGGGCATGCTTTTCCCCCTTCACATCATTTGGACTGCCTTCAACGAGCAAGCCTGAGTACACAGACTACAGCCGACACATAAGGTCAGAGGAGGATCGGGCATCTCGTAAGCAGCCTCCTGCTTGAGAACTTTGTTGGGACATGCGAGCACGGCGAGGCAGATGCCCTGGTCGCATTTCTCAGGCCGGCACTTTCTATAATCAATCACGGCCATCTGCTTTGGCATTGGTCTTACCCTCGGCTGCTTTCCTCAGTTCTTTCTCCAATTCCTCTTCCAGATCCTCCAACTGCTGAAGCATCGTCGGCGGCACCGAATGGGCCGGCCAGCGGCTCTTCAGCTCCGCTATCTGGCTCTCCAGTTCCTTGATCCGTTCGCTGCTCACGTTCCTCAAATCTCCCTGGCAACCCCTTGAAACGGTCAAGGGTGATCGGGTGAAACTCCACCTCCAGGCCCGTCCAGTCAAACAGCTCCAGAATCTCCTCAGATCGCTATCTTCTTCATCATCCCAATCCCCTTTCCGCCTATTGATCAAAATGTATCCTCTCACCTCAGTACTGTATCCCCCAAAAGGGCTTGACCATTTTGCCAGCACCGACCGGGCAGCGTTAACCCACCTCTATACCCTTGCCCTCCACGATGTGGCCGACAACCCAGTCGGATTGCCCTTCCTGGTCGAAAAGCGCGGTGAGCTCCCCCAGCTTCTTCTCCGGCACGGCGATGAGCAGGCCGCCGGAGGTTTCCGGCGTGTAGAGCAGCATCTGCATCCACTCGGGGACGGAAGGCGCAAAGCGAACGCGCGGGGCATAACACTTCTGGTTCCGGCCAGCGCCAGCCGGGAAGATCTGTTTTTCGGCGTACCCTTTCGCCCCTTCCAAGAAAGGCAGGCTCTCCAAACTAAGACGTATCCCCACCCCGCTTTTTTCGGCCATCTCCTGGGCGTGGCCAAGCAGAGCGAAGCCGGTGATGTCGGTGACAGCATCTATGCCCACTTGCTGCATCAATCGGGCGGCTTTTCGGTTCAGCGTCTTCATCACCTTCACCGCTCCCCTCACGTGACTCGGTTCGGCGATCCCTGCCTTGAGCGCGGCAGCGGTGATACCCACACCCAGGGGCTTGGTCAGGACCAGCACATCGCCGGCCTTCGCTGCGGCCTTGGTGGCGATGTGGTCGGGATGGACGAAGCCCATCACTGCCAGCCCATACTTGGGCTCCTTGTCTATCACGGTATGCCCCCCAGCCAGAACGCCCCCTGCTTCGGCGATCTTCTCAGCCCCTCCACGTAGGATCTCACTCACCATCTTGGAAGGAAGATCAATAGGGAAGCCGCAGATATTGAGGGCCAGGACCACCTCACCGCCCATGGCGTACACGTCGCTCATAGCGTTGGCAGCGGCAATAGCTCCGTAGTCGTAGGGATCATCAACCACGGGCGCGAAGAAGTCAACGGTCAGGATAATGGCCAGCTCATCGCTGATGCGATAGACGGCGGCGTCATCGCTCACCTCCAGGCCGACGAGCAGGTCGGGATATGCTTTGGCGGGAAACATCCCGCCCAGGGGGCGCAGCACCTGCGCCAGGGTCTCAGGGCCCATCTTGGACGCTCAGCCCGTGCCGCTGGCTAGCGCCGTTAAGCGGATTTTCTCCATCATCAGTACCTCCATAAGCCACTGCTACGCTAACCTTTCTTCTGAATGAGGTGTTCTGTTCCCAATGTCTCTGGTACTGTGGTCAACAGAGGGACTCTAAAGAAGAGGTCGAAAACTATGGGAATGACAAAGACGTACATAGGGCCAAGCTCCCTCCATATAAGCCCCCCAATGATGGGGGCAGGAATCGTGACCAACCCCGTAAACAGGCCGAGCAGCCCTCCCCACTTCCCTTGCTGCTCAAGCGGAACAAGTTCCAGGGTCATGGCGCTGGTAGCGCCAGAGGAGATGGTATAAAAAGCCAGAAGAGTCGCCGATAACACCAGCGTGATCGGGCTGGGAGAGAAAGCAAGAAAAAGGTTAGAAGCATACCACAGCGGTGTGAGCAAGTAGATGATGCGCTTTCGCCCAATTTTATCCGCCAGTCGGCCCACAGGAATGCCGAAAACGAGTTGCGCTACAACTGTAGCGGTCGCCATTACGCCCAAAAGGTATTGATCCGCTCCCTTGATCTCGTGGGCGTATAGCTGAACAAACGGTCAAAACATGGCCATGGGCAATGAGGTAAGAGCAGAAATTGCTATCCACCTCCGAAGGTCCCTCCTCCCCTCGAAAAGGTGACGGAAATCAGCGATAAAGCCGAACCTGGTTTCCGCGTCAGCGAGTTGTCCCCGTTGAGGTTCGCGCAGTTGGGCAACCACGAGAAGAAAAATAAGGCCATACCCCGCGAACTGGAGATAATACAAGGGCCGAATGCCTTCAACCGTCATGCCTCCGAAAACTGTCACCAGGTAGGCGCTGATAAGGGGCGAGATCATGCCGGCTATCGCAGCCAGGGTGCTACAAACGTTCTGCGCAGTCACTCGATCTTTGCTCTGTACCGAATCGGCGCAGATCACCCTGCACCCAGTGTTACTCAGGCTTACGGCGATGGAAGCAAAAATAGCCGCCGCAACGAGGAATCGCCAATCAGGTGCTAGCGCATAGAGCAAGCTTCCTCCTGCTGCTAAGACGATCGCCAGCAGGAAAAATCGCTTGATGCCGTGGCGATCCATCAGCCATCCTACGGGTGCAGAAATGAGGGCACTGATCGCGCCGCCCACGCTGCTGAGAGACCCCAGTTGCACAGAATCGGCCCCCAACCCCACAGTATATATCGCATTGTATTGACTGGTGAGGCCGGCTAGAAACTTGTTCGCGGAGAAGCGCGCCGCGCCCACCCGATAATTGTGTTTCTGCCTGTAGATGAAATCTCTGATCCTCCCAGCTACTCTACCGACTATGCTCACTTTATCCTCCTGGCGAGTCCTGCAAAACGGAATCTAACTCTCTCCTCAACGATATGCATGTCATTCCCAGGCGATCGTGAACTCGCTACTTTTTCGGGTAATTCTTCTCCCCGGCACGTATTGGCACTGTAAGCCAATTCTCCTGAGGGACGAAGGGGCATGTGTACTGCTCACTGTATACACACCAGGGATTATACGCCCTGTTGAAGTCGAGAATCCACTTTCCGTCGGCAGTGCGATTCCTGGCAGCGTTGAGGTCCAGGTAGCGCCCTGCGCCGTATGTCTCCTGGCCAGACGTTGCGTCCCTGAAGGGAACAAACAGTTGCTCCTCCTCAGAATCGCTTTTGTAAGCCTGAAGCACACACACCTCACCGCCGATCTCAAATCGGAATTCGCCCCAGCGGACAAAGTCCCGCTCCTCGCCCTTTGTATAGGCCATCCTCACGGTCTTCTTTTCCTCATGCCCGTGAAGCTCAATCTCGAACCTAAAGTCCGGACCGGGTGGGTAATAGTCCAGTCCTCTAAACTCGGCACGGTCTTGGGGAGGTATCGGCGATTGCCAGTGCTCCGCGAAGAACACATCCTTCTCCTTACACTCTCTCTCGATCTGCGCCTTCCACTCATCAATCTCCACAGCAACTTGCCTCCTTGCCTATGGTCTGAGAAACTTGGTCGTTACATCCAGATCCTCCAACTGCTGAAGCAGCGTCGGCGGCACCGAATGGGCCGGCCATCTGCTCTTCAGCTCCGCTATCTGGCTCTCCAGTTCCTTGATCCGTTCGCTGCTCATTCCTCCCCCCCTACCTACAGCTTCTCCGCCCCCAACAGCCGCACATAGCCCCGCAGAAATGGATGGGTCACGAAATTGCCAAACCCACGGCCGGCCAGCATCGCCTTCAAATCCAGGGACAGGAACTCACTGGCCAACTCACATTCAAAGCGCCGGAAGGCCCAGCGAAAGGGGAACCATTGGCGGTTCAGGTCAAACTCATTGTAGTCCAGGATCCAGAATATGCCGCCGGGCTTCAAGGCCTGGTGGGCATTGGCAATTACCCGCTCCTTATCCTCGTCCTCAAAGCCGTGCAGGGTGAAAGAGATGAACGCTTTGTCGAACTCCTCGTGGAAAGGCAGCGCTTCTTCGATGCGCCGGTTGAGAAAGGACACCTGGGGGTGGGTCTGGCACCGCTGCTGCGCCTGTCGAAGCATTTCCTGGCTGATGTCTACCCCAACGACTCGCCCAGTGGAATCCAGTGCCCTTAGCATCACACAGATGTTGCGCCCGGTGCCCGATCCCAGGTCCAGAATCGCGTCCGCCTGACGGATGTCCATCCGCTCAATGGCCTGCTCAATGAAGGCCTGGTAGCGCCCTAGCAGGAGCAGGTCCATCGTCAGGTCGTAGTGGCGTGCTGCCCGCTCTCCGACCTCGACATGGCTGCGTTGTGACATGGTGCTCCCTCCTTACCCAGTGATCATCAACCGCCACCTCACCCCCCTTGTCTTCCTCGCCGACCCTGGCCCCGCCTCCTCCTCCGACGATGACCTTGTCCGGAGCCTCGTCCCCCCACGCCAGAAGCCGTGGACACGCCGCCAGACGTTCCCGCGGCGGGACTGGCTTGCCCCTGACTCAACCTGCGATCCAGGGCGTTGAGCAAATAGCCTGCCAGACGAGGGGCGACGTTACGGCCCAGAAAGGTCAATGCTGCTCCTATGGCAGGCATAGCCCTGGTTGGCAGGGAAACGGGGGCCGACTGCGGCCTTACCCGGATGACCTCAGGCACCGGACGCACGCTGGGGACAGCCGCCCGCTCCGCGACCGGCTCCCTCACGGCCAGTATGGCCCCATTGGGACAAACCTCCACGCAGGCCTCGCAGTCTGTGCACCTCTCCTGGTCAACTTGGGCCGTGCCCCCGACCAGGCTTATGGCCCCTACAGGGCAGGCGTCGGCACAGATCCCGCAGCCGGCGCACTTCTCGGTATCAACGTAAATCATTCTTCATCACCTCTCACCCTCACACTTATTTCAAAGCCACGTTGGCAGCCACCAGCAGTGGATCCCATACCGGTGACATCGGGGGCACGTAAGCCAGGTCGAGCCTCGACAGCTCTTCGACGGTCATCTCCTGGTGCAAAGCCGTCGCCAGCACGTCAATTCGAGGGCCGGCCCCCTCACTGCCCACGATCTGCCCACCCAGCAAACGCCCGCTGCCCTCCTCTACCACCAGCTTGACGTGCATCGGCCCACCGCCGGGATAGTAATGGGCACGGCTGGAGGCTTTGATCGTCGTGGACTCGACGGCGTAGCCCAGCGCTCGCGCCCCCTTCTCCGACAGGCCCGCCAGGGCAGCGTAAAGGTCGAAAACCTTGGTGATGGCCGTACCTACAATGCCGCTGAATTCGGCGTGCCCGCCGCCAGCGTTCGTGCCCGCCACGCGCCCTTGCTTATTGGCCGTGGTGCCCAGCGGTATGTAGGCGCCACGCCCGGTGATGAGATGGTAAGCCTCGGCGCAGTCCCCCGCGGCGAAGACGTCGGGCAGGTTGGTGTGCATCTGGGCGTCGGTGGCAATGGCTCCCGTCTCGCCCAGGGCCACGCCCGCCTCCTCAGCCAGGGCCACGTTGGGTCGCACGCCCAGGGCCAACAAAACGAGGTCAGCCTCAAAAGTTTCCTTCGAGGAGATGACCCTTCGCACTCGCCCCTGCGCGTCGCCTTCCAGCGCCTTCACTTCGTCGCCCAGCGACAGTCGGATGCCCTTTCTCTCCAACTCCTCCTGCACCAGCTTCGCCACGTCGGGGTCGAAAAGCTTGAGCACCTGCGGCGGTCGCCCGATGACCGTGGTCTCCAGCCCAAGCACGTGGAAGCTCTCCGCCATCTCAAGGCCGATGTAGCCCGCGCCGACGATCACCGCGTGCCCTGGCCTCTCGCGCTGGATGAACTCGCGGATGGCGATGCCGTCCTCCAGTGCACGCAGGACGAACACCCCGCCCCCCGTTCCCCCCAACCCTTCGACTTTGCTCAGGCCAGGCTTTGGGGGGGCAGGGGGGAGGGAGAAGACAGGCAACAGGGCCGGCCTTCCGCCGGTGGCGATGACCAGCTTATCGTAATTCTCATACCAGCTCTCGCCGTTATCGAGATTGGTCACTCGCAGGCGGCGGTTTTCGGGGACGATTTCTGTGACCTCGTGGTGCAGGTGTACTTCGATCCCGCGCTTGGCGAACTGGGCGGGCGTGCGCGCCACAAGCTGGTCATGATCGTCCACCAGGCCCGAAACGTAGTACGGCAGCCCGCACTCACCGTAGGACACGAAGCCCGTCCTCTCGTAGACCACGATCTCCAGGTCAGGATTCACGCGCCGCGCTTTGGAGGCCGCGCTCATTCCCGCCGCGCACCCGCCGATCACAATCAGCCGTTCACTCATCCAGCTCACCTCCCTCAGCTAAAAAACAAAACTCGATATCACTGGAGCCAGCCTGATCCCAAGATATACGAACACTGTGATTATCGTCGGCGAAGATTATCGCCCACCCGATGCCGAATCTGATCAGTGTTGCATGCCTCCTTGGTTAGGTTTCTCTGTGGCCCAAAGCGAACTTGTATTTTTTCGACCCTGTGGTATAATTTTAACGAGGAAGGCCAATCATGAGACAGAACACAGATGAAGTAATAGACTATTTCTTACAAGAAACACAGAAGCGATTGGGCGCTCATCTCAAACAAGTTATCCTCTTCGGTTCCAGAGCTCGCGGGGACGATGTTCCGGACTCTGATTACGATTGCCTGATGGTCTTGGACGAAATCTCCCCTGGCACAAAAGACACTATAGATGAGGTGGCAGGAGAAATCCTTTACCGATATAACATCGTGCTTTCGATATTTCCCATATCGGAGAAGAAACACTACGAGCGAATCTACGACCCCTTCCTCATGAATGTCCGCAAAGAAGGGATTACTTTATGGACGAACGTGAAGAGCTAAAAGAACAATTGCAACAAATGATTCAAAAAGCTTCTCGTTCTCTTTCAGCCGCTAAACGACACATCGGGGCTGGGGATTATGATTTTGCATCATCTCGCGCTTACTACACCGCCTTTTATGCCATAGAAGCCATCCTGCTGACCAAGCACCTGGCTTTCTCCAAACACAGCGGAGCTATTGGCGCCTTCAATCGTCAATTTGTTAAAACGGGCGTTTTCCCGAAAGATTTCAGCAAGCTCATCAGCCGACTATTCCGCGAGAGACAGACTGGCGATTACGAATTCGACCTGAGCATCGAAGAAAACGACGCTCAAGAAGATGTTCAAATTGCCGAGAACATACTTCAGGCTATCACAGCTTATCTAACTGGGGAAGGGTTCATCTCAGCGGATGAATAGTGCCGGAAAGAGCCCTACTCTCTTGACGATTAAGTCTTATTTCCCAACCTCTAACCTGCTCCCGACGCCCACCCGAATGAAGTCCTCCCCGTACTCGGCGGCGAACATCCCCATCGCCCGGTTCCCGGTGCAGTGGCAGGGAGCCACTTTCTGCACCCCCAGTCGCCGGAAGTCGGCGATGACGTCCCTGGCCGCTTTTGTACTCGCCACGCTCAGGTGGAAGCCGCCCAGGACGAGATAGACCTCCCCGCTCGCTACCTCCTTCGCCTTTTTCACGATCCTCACGATGCCGGGATGGGCACAACCGGTGATGACCACCAAGCCCTGATTTGTGTCCAAAACAAGCGCCTGCTCGACCAGGCCTCTCCCCATCTCCCCGGTGGTGTAGATGCCCTCGGCTATCCCCATCGGCTCGTGGACTTCCACCACGTGGGTGCGAGCCTTAACCTGCCCTTTGAAACGACTGGAAGAGGAGCGGGGCAGGTAGACTGTGATTTCCTCGTTGACGGCCAGGAGGGCTCCCAGCCCGCCAGTGTGATCGCCGTGGGCGTGCGAGAGGACCACCGACTTTATCCTCCCGACGTCGAGCCCCATCTGCACCATGTTGGAGAGCAGCCTGGGGCCGTCCCCGCCGGTGTCGAAGAGAAGGCCGTCGTCCACCAGGCAGGAGAAGCCCCAGGCAGGGGCAAGCTCGCGACGAAGCGACTTATTGTCGTAAACCACCGCTATTTTCATCGCTGACCCTCCGATTGGGAAGCGAAGCCAACGGCGTTCTCCAGTAGCTTGAGCGTTCCGGCTATCTCCGGGTCAACCCCTCCCTCCAGGCTACCCTCCGGATGAGGGCTGAAGATGACCACTCTGCCCTGGCCGTAGGTGGAACAGACGATGGCGGCGGCCTCCTCCTCGTAGACGGCCAGCGTCTCCACGCCCTTGCCCGCCTGCATCATCGGCCCGTTCTGATACCAGATGTCCACTTGCCCCGTGTAGCCCTTCACCACCGAGTGCTCAGGCTTGGCAATGGTGATGGTCCTGAGGTCCCGCCCCGCTCCCCTCTCGTTCCTGATCTCGATTATCCCCAGGCCGTAGGGACGGCCTGGCACCTCCACATTTTGGGCGGCGATGTAGGCCCCGGCGCAGATGCCGATGTAGCCGCCGCCCCTGGCGACGAACTCCCTGATTTGTTCGAATCCCCCCTCGCCCAGGGCATCCACATATCGCGCCGTGTAGCCGCCGGGGACGATGAGCAGTGAGCAATCCTCCAGCCTGCCATCCCTGATGTCCTGCTCGCCCACCTGGCGATAGGAGATGGCCAGCTTGTCGAGGGCGGCCTCGACGTCCCTGGCCAGCACCGCCCCTGCCCCGGCGTAAACGCAGACCAGCTTATCCATCGTGCCACCTTCGGGCAAAGCTGCACATCCGCTCACCACCGGGATGAAAAGCAGCAAACAAATGCACATCCATAAAACCCACCTGCTACCCATCTCTTCTTCTGATCCGAAATCATCTCCTCTCCCTTACAAGCACCTGAAGCATCGGTCCTGGGCATAACTATCCAGCCTGCTCGGCCTGGATTGTCAAATCCAGGCTAAGGGCGGCGTAAAATGCGGATTTTCAGTCTCAACTGCTGTCCAATGGTTAATCGGCTGTCATGCCTTTGTCCCCCTCTCTCTTCTCGAGCACAATGGAACTATGCATCAAATCAATACTCTTTATCCTGGTGTGAAACACCTGCCTCTCCCCCAGGAAGCCGATCAATAGAACCCCCTGGCTTTCGGGTTCGATCCAGGCCACATCGCGCATCACTTCTTCCTTTTGACCATCATTGTCAACATAAACGGTAGCTAAGCACATGCTCATCTCCTCCTCAGAGCAACTGATCCAATATCTTCCCGATGTCCCTTTCTGCCTTACTGCCCTGGAGTAGGCGCCCCTCCAGGCCAGACTGGAAAATGTCCGGATCGTAGCCAATGGATCCAATCACAGATATGCCCTTCTTCTCCAACTCATCTTTCAATTTCAAGGCGACCTCTTCTGACATGACCTTATTGAGGATAGTCCAGGTGTTATCCATCCCAACTTCAGTGGCGAGAGTGTTTATCTTGTCGGCAAGTTCCAGTGAGTCAAAAGATGGCTCAACCACGATGAGCACGCTATCTATGCTTGTCTCAACCCCTCTGCCGAAGTGCTCTATGCCTGCTTCCATATCAACAATCGCCACCTCATCCTCTTGCAAGCGGAGCCGTTTGAGAAACTCACGGCTTAGCGCCCCCATAGGACAGGCACAGCCCTCAAGCGACTGAAGAATCTTGCCTATACAGACCATCCCGATGCCATCCGCCCCCACTATGTACTGAGGAGGGAGATCCGCGGTTCGGATCTCCTCCTGCGTCAGGATATTCTTGGAGGGCTCCGACTCTTCTGAGAACGTTCGGAATACGTTTTTCTTTCCCCCAACGAGTCCCAAAAGAGGATTGGGCCTCTTTTCAAAGCCAAGCATTCGATACAGCCCCGGATTTGACTCGTCTGAGTCAACGACCAATACCCGATATCCCCTCTCTCGCATCCCATTTGCCAGGAGGGTGACGACAGAGCTTTTCCCACTACCGCCCTTTCCGCAAACTGATATCTTTTTCACATTCATCTCCTCTTGACATACTTGAGCAATACTTCTTCCAAGGCGTGCCTGGGTAGCGCGCCTATCTTGGTATCCACCAAATGGCCCTCTTTGAAAATCAGAAGGGTGGGAATGGACATGATCTGGTACCGCCCCGCAACTCCTCGATTATGGTCCACATCCAGTTTTCCAAAAACGATCTGACCTCGATAATCCCGCGCCAGGGCCTCAATTACAGGAGCGACCATCTTGCAAGGACCGCACCACTCGGCCCAACAGTCCACGACCAACATAGGATACTTCCGGACAGCCTGATCGAAATTGCGGTCCGTCAGAATCACCGGCCCGGTGGGGGCATCCACCAGCCTTTCGGCCAGTGCCCTCTTGGCTTCCTCTGCTTCCATGATCTTGGCATAACGGGACGAACCATAACGCAGTACGTCGTCAACAAACTTAGCTTCAGGCTGTACGCCGATAGAGATGGAACTCATATCCCCGTTGATCACCTGTTGCGGAACAGAACTGACGTTAAACTGCCTGGCCAGGTCCATATTCTCCGAAGCCTCCACGCACTCGGATTCCACCCGCCCCTTGGACTCAATGGCGATCTGGTGTGCCAACAAGACAGCACGAGGGCAGTAAGGACAGGTCGGCGTGACATACACCTGGATAGAGACGTCGCGATCTATGTTCCGGAGTTTGACCCTGGAATCCTCCTGGAGTCCGCTATCCCGGCGGGAGACGAGGGAAATGGCCTCAATGAAGCCTCCCGCTTCCTGGCCCGCAGGGGCGCCGGTGTATTCCACCTTGTATCCCTGGTCCCACCCCACGAGAACGGTCGGAGTTCGGGTGATGCCCAGGTCAGTTGCCTTCCCATCGCCATTTTGATACACCGTGGGCTTGATTCTGCTATCAAGCTCGTTCAGTTCCTCACACAATTGAACCGTGAAATCGCAGTATTCTTTGTTGTCCGGCCCTATGAAGACGGACAGGTTTACCTCACTTTGGAGTTCTCGTTGGAACCTCTTTGTCAGTGCCTCCCGCGAGCTCTCATCAATTAGTGGTTCTCTCATTTCGCTGTCGTTGCTCCTTTCTCTTTTTTGCATTTCTCCGCTTCGAACGGAAGCCAAAACGCCTCGACCAAGTAAGGTAACGCTTGACAGTTCGGCAAAAGCTACACGTGGGCGCTGTGAAGACGATGACACGCGGTTGTTTACGCTTGGTCCTTAACATTCAGCGGTTCCTTCTCACCCTTGATCTAGGCCTTCCAGTTTTGTTGCTCAAGCGTGAGAAATCGCTGGCGTTCGGCGGGGGTCATCCCAGTCACCTGGATTTCCAATTCGGCGTCAAAGCCAGCCACCGCCTGTTGTAGGCTGTGAACCATGTAGTCCCGGACGGCAGTCGGGATCCCCAGGAAGGGGAGAACCAGCTTAAGCGAAACCACATCTTCGCTCGCCTGGATGTCCTGCACCATGCCCAGGTCTACCAGGCTGCGGCTGATCTCCGGGTGCTCCACCCGCTGAATGGCCTGGATGATTGCTTCTTCATTCATAACTGTCTCACTCCTTACGGGCTTTCATTTTCTTTCCAAGGGCAAATAGGAAGTGCTCGCCGGGAACCTGCTGGACACTTACCTCCTCGAAGCCGCACTTTTTCAGCATTGTGTCCACCTGCTCTGGCGCGTAATAGGTTTCGCCCCATATCCTCTCGCCCTGGTGTCCCTTTGCGAAATCGGCTATCAATATCATTCCGCCCGGCTTCAAGACCCTCTTTGCTTCGCGGAGAGCGGCAACAGGGTCGGACAATTCGTGGAGAGTGTGAACAGTCACGACGGCATCAAAGCGGCTGTCGGCAAAGGATTTCATGGCCTGCGCATTGCTTTCCATGCACTTGGCCAGATGGAAGCTGCTGTCCTTTGAAATCCGCCTCTCAGAAAAGGTACTCCCTGCAATGTCAATGCCGAGGGCCTCACGGGCTATGCGCTCCGCCAGACACCTGACGAGCGTACCATCCCCGCATCCTACATCCAAGACGGATTCGACTCTACCAAGCCTATGAGCTATTTCCTCGCACATCGCTGCGGTATCCATACAGCTCATCCATCCTGCCCAGCTACTGGCGCTATAACAGGGCAGGCCAAAATACGTCGTAGATAAGCAACCCCTCACTCACGTCGTAGATCCTGTGCTTCGTGCCTTGCGGGATGCGCACTATCACGCCCGGCTCGAGTGAAAATTCACCGCTTCCCTCCACCCACATCCTGGCCTTTCCAGACAAGGGATAGAGGATGTCGTCGGAATTCTCGTGGATGTGCTCCGCCACTTCCAGGCCACGGCTGATCCTGACGAGCAGGCAGGTTACGTCTGTGCCCTGCACAGCTTTGGAGATCAGTAACTTGATCTCCACGCCCTTCGCCGTCTTGTGCGGCTGCCACGTCAGCTCCTCGACGTTGATGTTGGGTTTCACTGCTCAACCTCCTCAATCTACCTCCAACCTGCTCCCGACGCCCACCCGAATGAAGTCCTCCCCGTATTCCCTCTCGAAGATGCTTCGGGCCAGGTCGCCGGAGCAGTGGCAGGGAGCCGCTTTTTGCACCCCCAACTCCCGAAAATCCTCGACGATGCCCTCAATGGTGGCCTGGCTCGCCCCGCCCAGGTGGAAGCCGCCGGTCACGAGATAAACCTCCTCGCCCGTTATCTCCTTTGCCTGGGCCACGATGTTCACGACGCCGGGGTGGGCGCAGCCGGTGATAACCACTGAACCTCGCCCCGTGACCAGCACCAGCGACTGCTCAATAATGCTGCTTCCCATCTCCCCGGTGGTGTAGATGCCTTCCGCTATCTCCATCGGCTCGTGGATCTCCACTACGCGGGCGTGGGCCTCGGCCTGCTCCTTGAAGCTGACCGGGAAGGAGCGGGGGAGGTAGACGGTGGTTTCCTCGTTGACGGCCAGGAGGCCCCCCAGCCCGCCGACGTGGTCGTCGTGGATGTGGGAGAGGACGACGATGTCTATCTCAGCCGGGTCCAGTCCCAGCGTCTCCATATTCGAGAGCAGGGTCGGCGCATCCCCGCCGGTGTCGAAGAGCAGGGTGAGGTCACCCCGCTCCACCAGGCAGGCGAAGCCCCAGGCCGTGCGCAGCCGGGGATCGTAGGCGTTGTTGTCGTAGACGATTGTCATTTTCATCCTCCCAACGGCCTCAGTTGGCGTCGGCTCGGGCGTGGGGGTCGGGCTAAGCATCGGGGTCGGTGTGGCTTGGCAGGGAGTCGAGGTGGCAGCGGGCGTGGGAGTTAGAGTAGCGGTCGGGGCGGGCGTTCCAGTTGGAGCCGGGGTGGCAGTGAGCGCGGGAGGCAACGTAGCGATCGCTCGCTTGGGCGTGGGAGCCAGAGTAACGGTCGGGATGAGTGTCGCGGTCCGAATCGGGATGGCAGTGAATGTAGGAAGCGACGTCGGCGTAGGGGTCGCCCGCTCCGGCGTGGGAGAAGCTATCCCCGACGGCGCGCAACCAATTGCAAACAGGCAAATCAGCCCAACCAACACTGAGAGCGCCAATCGAGCCAGGCCTCGCTCGTTCATTACTCCCCCCTCTGCTCAGCCAGCAGCTCCAGGGGAAAGAGTACCTCGGATAAAGAAATACACGATAATCACACCTCCTGCCGTCCAAAGGGGGCATTTTGTCTCAGCTTGTGATTGAACATCGTGTATTTCCACATCCGTGGTACTCTTTCCGCCATCACCCAAATTCACTCATCGCTACAAACGAATCCTACAGAGGATACTCAAGTTCTTCTCGTCGCTCTCCCAGCATCTCTTTGATGATGTCTACGAGCGCCTCCGGGTCAACCGGTTTGTCCAGGAACACGTCCACCGGCAGGTAGTCTTTATCGGGAGCGAAGCGGTAGGGCACCTCTCTGACATTGTGCACGTTAGTGAGAATAACGATAGGCAACGCCGTCAGATCGTGTTCCTCCCTGATTTCACGGGCCACGTCGAATCCCTCATAGCCTGTCGGCATCATGACGTCCAGGACCACAAGGTCGGGTTCGGTGCTCAAGACTTTGTTGATCCCTTCCTCTGGCGTCGTCGCCGTATCTACCTCGAAGTCGTGGGCTTCGAGCACCATCTGAAAGACATAGTTGAAATCCGGGTCATCGTCTATGATCAATATCCTTGCCATGACTATCTCCCTCGCTCACGCATCTGTTTTATGGCCATCTCTGCGGCGTTCACCATGTGATAGGCAATAGGTGAGGCAGTCAGAGCAGGGTGAGTGCCCGCCTGGAACATAGCAATGTCCTCGGCGGTCATGCGGTTTTGCACGCAGGCGGAGATGGCATTGATGACCTCGCCCGCCGCCGCGCCGCCCATAACCTGCCCGCCCAGAATTACGCCGGAGTTCCGCTCGAACACTAATTTTAGCCTGGTGTTCACCGCGCCCGGCATGAGGCCAGGGTGACGATTGGGACCTTGAATGGTGACGGCAACCACATCGTAACCACGCTTCTCGGCCATTCCCTCGGTCAATCCGGCGGTGGCCAGCGCGTGATTCCCCACCGCCGTTGACCAGACGCCCACCGTGCCAATGTTCTCACGCCTGATGCCAAATAGGTTAGCTCCGGCGATGCGCGCCTCCAGCGTAGCGATGGACGCCAACTTGAGCGGCGAGGGCCTTCCACCGAAGAAAGATATCTTTTCAGCGCAGTCTCCGCAGGCATAGATGTTAGCATCGGACGTCTGCATCGTCCGATCCACCGCGATGCTGCCTGTCAGGCCGATGCGCAGCCCGGCTTTTCGGGCCATATCCACGTTGGCCACGGCTCCGATGCCCAGGATCACGACGTCGGCCTTGATCTCATCGCCATCGGAAAGAACGACCTTTTCCACCTTTCCATCGCCGGCGATTTTCTCCACTCTGGCAGAGGTGCGGAGGTTGATCCCCCGCGATTCGAGCACTTTCTCCATCTCGATGCACAGTTCCTCATCATATGCCAGAGCCAGGCAATGCGGCAGCATCTCAACGATGGTGACGTTCTTGTCACCCGCCTTGTTGATCTCATCCCCAAGCTCAATGCCGATGAAGCCGCCGCCGATGATGACCACGTCCTCGACGGTTTCGAGCCGCTGCTGAAGCCCGCTCAGATATTCGACATCCTTGACCACCGCGTACACGCCGTCCAGGTCGAAGCCCGGTATCGGCGGCATAGCAGGTCTTGAGCCTGTGGCGACGATGAGCCGCTCGTAGCCCACGTCGCCTTCAGTGGTGTGAAGGACCTGGCCTTCTCGGTCTATGTCCGTGGCCTCGGCGAGAAGTAGCTCGATGTTGTTCTTTTCAAGTACCGCGTCACCGATGAGATTCTTCTGGGGAGTTCCTACCGTGCCGAAGACGTAAGGAATACCGCACGGTATCAGAACCTGCTTCTCCTTACGCACCAGAAGGATCTTTTTGTCCGGGTAGTGTCGCCGCGCCGTAATCGCAGCGGTCAGGCCGGCAGCACTTCCTCCAATAACGACGATGTCGGCTCGTTCCATTTTTTGTTCGTACCCCTTTCCCTTTTGTAAGTTAATGTGACTCTGCTGAAAAAAAGCTCCCGCACCCGGGTGCGGCAATCGGCCCGAGGCCTGTCCTGAGCCTTGTCCTGAGTTAGTCGAAGGGCTGTCGAAGGGACGGGCCTCAGAGCGACCTTTTTTCAGTGCACGTAACCGCTGCTCAGGCTGTGTCATTGCGAGGCGGCGCTTTTCCGCCGAAGCAATCCCCTACTCGCGCATTGGAGATTGCTTCGCTTCGCTCGCAATGACACTTGAGTAGTCACCAGTGCACTCATTGTATTATAGGCCAAGCGTGCATATTGGCAAAAAGTGTGATGTTAGCGGAAGAAAGCCCGCCCATTGAAATTGAACGCATCGCGGGCCTTAGCGACGCAGCAAGAGAACATCGGCAGCAGCTCATCGTCCGGGCCAAAGTAACGCGCCCCCACGATCTCCTCCATGTCCGGCTGGAGCGTGCCGCCCACCACCTGACACTCGAAGAAGAGTATCACTGGCTGGACCTGGTCGCCGTTGGGATACGTGATGGCATAATCGGGGCTGGAGTAAACGCCGATGAGCGCCACCGGCTCCACTTCCAGCCCCGTCTCCTCGTGCACTTCGCGTATCACCGCTTCGTCGGCACGCTCGCCCAACTCCATCGCTCCGCCGGGAAAGCTCCACAGATTGATGCCGTCGCTGCGCCGCACCAGCAGGATACGGCCCTGTTCATCGCGGATACAGGCAGCAGCGGCGGGATGCAACAGTGGATCGTGCCCTATGCAGCTCCGCAGGCGAACGAAGTAGTCCGACATTCCACTCACGGCCAGGCTAACCTCATTGTTTCACTCCCTGTCTTCTACATGCCAGTTGGCGATGGCCTCGCGCAGCGTGCTCACCGCCAGTTCGGCGCATCAGATCCCGATCTCGATCTTTCCCTTCTTGAATCCTTTGAGCGGTGACAGCATCCCCAGGATAGTGCCTCTCACGATGTCGGAGATAAAGGGATTCATGGGCATCAACTCACCATCTATTCTCACCTCCGTCATCGGCTGCAGGGAAATGCAATCCTCCTCACTCCTGTTACCCTTGACGATCTCGCGAGCCAGCTCGTAGCAAGTCCCGAACCCACAGCTCCCGCAATCGAGATTGGGCAGCTTGAACGCCTTCTCCTCCACCAGGTCGGCGATCTCCCCTATCTCGTCCAGGCTCAAGAGAGGGACGTCGAGTTCTCGCCCTTCGGGAGCGGGGCCCACCGCGCAGACGGCCAGGCCATCGAATAGATCCTGGTCATCCGGCTCTCCTCGCAGGCAGACGATTTTGGGAAAAGTCTTCTCTGCCTTGAAGCCCTCGACGAGGAGAACGTCCGCCTCCAGATGGGGCATGATGTTCTCCAGGCTCAGGGGCTTCTTCCAGAAGACGCCCGACTCCAGCGCTGAGATGAACCCCACCTGGCCAGCGAACTCGCCCAGTTTGGCAGTGTCCTTCTCGAGAAAATCCATCCTCTCAGATGAGTGCTTGACAGCAGCCACGCGGTGGCCTCTTTTGACCAACTCCTGGGTCAGGGCGTGCGCCAGGGTCGTCTTGCCGCTATTCTTGTATCCTACGATGCCGACCGTTCTCAAGGCTTCCCCTCCCTCCAGAGAGTATAAAGAATTGCTCTAGCACCCGTCCCGGGTGCGTCAATCAGCCCGAGACGGGCCTCTGAGCGGGTTTTTTGGCAGTTTCTACAACTTCGTGAGGATCTCAGGCTCGCCATCGGTAACGGCCAGGGTATGCTCGAAGTGGGCCGAAAGCGAGCCGTCGGCGGTGACCACCGTCCAGCCGTCGGACAGTGTCCGCGTCCGCCAGTCCCCCGCCATGACCATCGGCTCCAGGGCGAAGGTCATGCCCGGCCGCAGGCGCGGCCCCCGGTTGGGTTGCCCGAAGTTGGGGATCTGGGGATCCTCGTGCATCTTCTGACCAATGCCGTGGCCCGTGTACTCCCGCACCACGTTGAAGCCGTTGACCTCTGCATGGCGCTGGATGGCTGCGGAGATGTCGCCCAGTCGCTTGCCGGCGCGGGACTGGGCGATGCCCGCCTTCAGCGCGTCCTGGGTCACCTGCAAGAGGCGTCGAACCTCCTCATCTACCTCGCCCACCGGCAGGGTGATGGCCGCGTCTCCTTGATAGCCCTTGTAGATGGCGCCCACATCGAGGCTGATGATGTCGCCCTCCTCCAGCACCCGCCTGGGGGTGGGGATGCCGTGCACGATCTCCTCGTTGATCGAGGCGCAGATGGAGGCCGGGAAGCCCCGGTACCCCTTGAAAGAGGGAATCGCCCCCTCTTGCTCGATGATATGGGAGGCGACTTTCTCCAGATCTAAAGTGCTGATGCCCGGACGGACCACCTCCCGAAAGGCCTCGTGGACTTGGGCTACGATGCGGCCCGCCTGGCGCATGAGCGCCAACTCGCGGGAAGATTTGAGAACGATCATCCTTGACCTCCACGTCTTCGATAGCGACGACCGCCAGGCTTCCCTGCGGTCAGCGCCGCTTCGCGGGATTCGTCTGCAGGCTTTTCGCTAAGTCGCCTGTCCAGGACATTGACGATGGCATTCGCTGCGCGGGACAAAAACTGGCTACCTATAAAGCTGAGGGTCGCGCCGGCCAACGTTGCCAGTGTGATGGGCCGGGGCCCTTCGACAGGCTCAGGACGGCGCCTCTCTGCCACGGCACCCGCCGGCTCTTTCCTGACGGCCACCGGCCTGGCCACCCGGATCGCCTCGGTGGGGCAGGTCCGGACGCAGGCCTCACACTCGGTGCAGGAACCTGAATCTATCCTCGCCGCCCCATCTACCAGAGAGATGGCTCCCTCAGGGCAGACCTCCACGCAGACGCCGCAGCCGTCGCAGCGGTTTAACTCGATGGTCAGCATTGGTTTGTCACCTCCCCTTTCCTTGCCACGAATCGCACGAATTTTCACTAATTTTTTTACTTTTCGCGCTAATTCATGAAATTCGTGGCAAATTTCTCGCCTCCCCTACGCTACTTCTCCAGCTTATCCAGCCGGGCCATCACCTCGTCCAGTTGGTCACGCAGCATCTCGGCCTCCTCGCGCAGGCGGCCCATCTCGTCCTGTTCGTACTCGCCCTCGGCCGGAACGGCAGCGTGCTCCTGGCTCTCGCGGCAGGGTTGAGCACCATAGAGAGCGCCGCCCAGGTAGCGTTCCAAGGCGTGGCGCACCGTGCCCGACGCGCCGGTCACGGCCTCAATGCCGTACTGCTCGAAGAAGCCGATGGCCCTCCTTCCCATCCCGCCAGTGAGCATCACGTCCACTCCATGGCTGTGGATGAAACCCGGCACCCGTCCCGGCGCGTGCTGGCCGCAGTATGGATTATCCACGTCCCGGACAGTTTTGACCTCCTGACCTTCCACGTCCGCCAGGATGTAGTGCGGGCAGCGACCGAAGTGAGGGCTAACCACGCTTTCCAGACCATTGTTGTCTTCGGCAGAAATCGCGATGCGCATGATTTAGTCTCCCTTCCCTTCGACAGGGCTCAGGGCAAGCTCCAGTTTATCGAGCCGTTCTATAACCTCAGCCAACTGCCTGCGCAGATCGCCGGCTGCCTGTTTCAAGGCCGCGACCTCTTCTTCACGCTGTTCTGGGCCTGTCGAAGGGCGGGAAGCGGATGGCGCGGGCTGCGGCGGAGGCGGAGCCGTTGTCCCCCAGACACCTTGCCCCATGCCCCGGCCCATCCCACGACCCATTCCACGCCCCATACCCATCCCGCGCCCCATGCCCATTCCAGCGTGAGCCTGGACGCTGGCGTCGGCGGCGGATGGCAGCCGTCCCGCCTTGTACGCTTCGACGGACTCTCTCACCGTCCCGCCCGTGAGCAGGTAGATGGGTACGTTGGCTGCCTGGAAAACGTGGTAGGCGTTGGGGCCGACGTTCCCGGTCAGCACCGCCTGAGCGCCCTGTTCGACGACGAACTGTGCGGCCTGGATTCCAGCCCCACCTGGAGCGGACATGGCCGGGTTGGAAACGGACTCGAATTCCAGGGTCTCCGTATCCACGAAGATGTAAGTGGGACACCGCCCGAAGACCGGGCTGGCCGGCGCGTCCAGGTCTGTGCCGTTGGATGTGACGACTATTCTCATTTGCTATTTCTCCTTTTTGACGGTATAATTTGATTGTACCTCTCCTGCCGGTGGTTAGACCACCGTGCAGGACTTCGGCGAGCTCAGTCGAGCCGTTGGGGGCTCGGGGCGGGTGGCGAATTTACCGATTCCGTTCACCCGCCCCGACTTTTATCCCCCCGATATTCACCACTACGTCTCCTTTTCGAGTTCTTCGATGCGTGCGCTGATCTGGTCAAGCTGAGCCTTCAGAGCATCGGCATGATCCCTCAGCAGTTGCAACTCCTGCTCTTGGGGCATCGGGCCGGGCGCCGGAGCGCCATAGGCCCACGGCTCGGCTCCCCAGGCAGCGGTCATCTGCGGCGCGGGCCACTGACCGTAGCCAAAGCGCATCCAGCCCGGAAGGCCGGTGGCGTAGTACCAATGACGCCAGCCACGCCCGCCGCCGCCCCAGCCACGCCTCCCCAAACCTCGCCCAAAACCTCGGCCAGGAACGACGTTGGCATATCCGGGAGCGTCGTAGCCGGCGCAGAAGCCAGCCGCTCGGCCAGTCATCGGGCCCGTACCCATCGGGCCAGTTCTATCTCCACCAGGCATCTCAGTCACCTCCTCTCTTTGCGAAATGATTTGCGTTTCAACTGCTGGGCAGGATGCACGCTGCCTCTACCAGTTGCGTCGGCCTCGTCCTCGTCCCCGGCCCCTGCCGCGAACGAAACGCATTCCCCGACGCAGGCCCAGGGCAGGCCGCACCGGCGTGCCCACCAGTCCCGCGTATCCGTAAGGAGCCCTCCCCGTCCCAGGCGGAGGGAACGCTACGGCGCAGTACCCTTCCCCGCGTCCAGTCATGGGACCCAGCCCCCTGGGTCCGGTTCCATCAAAAGCTGGCATCTTGTTCACCTCCTTCCAATTCAACATCATGAAAGGCTCTCCTGTCGTTCTCTCCAAACCCTGCCTTCAGTCGAGCCCAAATCCGCCGCAACTCCTTGGCCACCGGGCCATCGGAGTACTCGGTGATAGGCTCCCCCTGTACCATGGCCCGCGTAACATCCTGGTCAAAGGGGATCCGCCCCACTACCGGCACACCCCGCTCCGCGCACCAGGAGGCGATCTCCTCGGTCTTGGCGGGGTTCAGGTCGTACTTGTTGATGCAGACCACAGCCTGGACGCCGAAGTGCCGGGCCATGCCCAGGATACGCTCCAGGTCGTGCGCCCCGGCCACCGTGGGTTCGGTGACCAGGAGAGTCAGGTCCGCGCCTGAGATGGCAGCGATGACGGGGCAGCCGATGCCCGGCGGGCCGTCCACCAGCAGGTAGTCGGCGTTCTCCTCTGTGGCGAGCAGGCGCGCCCGGCTCTTGACCAGCGTCACCAGCTTGCCTGAGTTCTCTCTCGCGGCGAAGAGATGAGCGTGGAAGAGCGGGCCGTAGCGGGCCTGAGAGCGGAACCATCGCCCATCCAGCCGCTCCTGCATCTCGATGGCTTCCATTGGGCAGGCATAGCTGCAGGAAGCGCAGCCCTCGCAGCCTATCTCGTCCACTGCGTATGTCTCATCGCCGGGAATGATGGCCTCAAAGCGGCAGACTTCGGCGCAGACGTCGCAGGCCGTGCACAGTTCCGCGTCAATGACCGCTACCTCGCCGCCTGCGAACTCGCTTTCCTCCTGGATCTGAGGTGACAGCACCAGCTCCAGGTTGGCAGCATCAACATCGGCGTCGGCCAGCACGATGGAGGCTTCCTGCGAGGCCAGATGGGCCAGCGCCGCTGCAACTGTCGTCTTGCCGGTGCCCCCTTTACCACTCAGAATCGCGAACTGTTTCATGGCTTCGCCTCTTTCTCTGCCACTTCAACCCTCATCCCCATCTCAGCCAGGGCGTCGAGCATTCGCCGGCGGGTGAGAGCTGGGGTCTTCGTTCTCGCTGCCTGGACCAGGTCTCCCTCTTGAACCACTTCCGAACCTCTTTCTCGAGCCAACGTTTCACTGGCCTCAATGATGGTCTTGAGCGCTCGCTGGCGCACAAAGGGCGGCATGGGCGAGATGGCATCCTTCAATCGCCGCCAGAGATCCTCATCCCAGGGCATGCTTTTCATCGCTTCAACTCCTCCTCCGTAAACCAGCAGCTTTCGTCCTCAGCGGTGAGGGAGCCTGTCCTGGCATAAACTCTACAGCGGGCGCCACCGCAAACGTAGCGGTAATCACAACGCCCACATTTCCCCTCCAGCCTGTCCCTATCTCGCAGAACTTGAAAGACCTCTGAGTTCTGCCAGATATCCAAAAAGCTCTGCTCGCGCACATCTCCGGCCTTTTCCTGAAGTACCATGCACGGATAGACCGTGCCCTCGTACAGAACGCAGCAATATCGTATTCCAGCAGCGCAGCAACTGCGGACGAACTTCATCAGCACCTCTTCCTCGGGCACAGTCTTCTCCACCTCTACCCACAACTGGGGGAGAGCGACACAGCGGTAGACCATCACGTCGTCGGCCCGTTGGCGAGCGATGTATTCCCGTACAAAGGCGCGCCTTTCCTCGACCGTCATCTCAAATTCGGGATTCTCCTCTCCTCGTCCCACGGAGACGTAGTCGAAGACCTCCACGGCCGTGGCTCCCCATTCCTTCGCTTTATCAGCGATGGCTCCCCACTGCCCCCAACGCTCATGGCGCAAGGTGGGCGCAATCTGAAAGGGAATGCCTGCCTGGCGGACGTTCTCAACGCCTCGTAGCATCTGCTCCCAAACCCCCTCCACACCCCGGAAGGCGTCATGCGTTTCTTTATCGGCCCCGTCCAGGCTGATGGCCAAGGCCTGGATGCCGGCCTCGACCAGCTTTGCTGCTACCTCAGTAGTGATGAGAGTGCCGTTTGTGCCCATCACGGTAGTCAGACCCACGCTCCGGGAGTGACGCACCAGGTCAAAAACGTCAGGACGCATCAACGGTTCGCCTCCGTCCAGGATGAGAAGGTGTGCTCCAGCCTCGGCGATTTGGCTGATCAGCCGCTTAGCTTCGGCAGTGTTCAGTTCCTGAGGATGAGGCGAGTCTATTGACTGACTGTAGCAGTGCTTGCACTTTAGATTACATTCCCTGGTCACAGCAAAACTGACCAGCGTTGGCGCTGCAGCTTTCACGTTTTTACTCCTCCTTGGTATTCCCGCTGATCTGATCTGCGATTCGAAGATACAGTTGCGTGAATTCGGCTCGGTACTCCGGCAGGGCCTCGATGACCAGCCCACCTTCGGAGTAGACCTCGGCGATGCGGCGGTCGAAGGGGATGCGCATCAGGACGGGGATGCCCTCGGCGGCGCAGTATTCGTCCACTCCTTCGTCACCTATCCCATCGCGGTTGATCACCACACCCACGGGTAGCCCCAACTCATCGCGGGCTACCTCCACTGCCAGCTTCAGATCATGCAGGCCGAAGGGGGTAGGCTCGGTGACCATCAACACGAAGTCGGCCTCGCGCATTGCCTCCACCACCGGACAGGAGGTGCCCGGCGAGGCGTCCAGTATGACGACGGAGTACGAACGCAAATCCGCCTTTCCGACGAGTTTCTTTAACTCGCGGATGACGGGCACCGCCATGGCCTGGCCGATGTTCAAAATGCCGTGAGCGAACCGGATACCCCCGGCCTGTCCTTCCTCGATGACGCCCGTCACGTACAGCACTTCGCGAATGGCCTCTTCGGGGCAGTTCAGGCTACAACTGCCACACCCGTGGCACAGCTCGGGGAAGATGAGCACTTTCTGGCTCACTACAGCGAGGACGTGGTAGGCGCAGACCTCCGCGCAGCGTCCGCAAAAGGTGCACTTATCATAGTCCACCTCCGGGATGAGCACCCCCACCTCCCCCCGGCGTTCGATGGTGGGGTTGAGGAAGAGGTGGGCGTTGGGTGCCTCCACGTCGCAGTCTAAGAACAGCGGATTCGCAGGATGAACGGATTGATCCGCCGCTATCGTCAGCGCCAGGTTCACCGCAACGGTGGTTTTGCCTGTCCCTCCCTTGCCGCTGGCTACAGTGATGATCATGACTTACTCCCTCACCATGTTGGTACCACACTTGGGGCAGCTCATTTCATAGCAGGGCACACCCACCTGATGTGGCGCCTTATGTCCACAGTTGGGGCAGAGGCAGTAGCCGTCGGGCCCCGCACCAGCCTTGGTGCCGCCCATGCGGCCCCGCCCCCCGCCGCGTCCCAGGCCGCGCCCTCCACCACGTCCGCCTCCTCGACCGAATAATCGTTGGAACATTGATCTCACCTCCATTGCGTTGATATTTCCCATCTGATCAGGGTTGGAAGAACCGCTAACGACTCGGCTGAGGAGCAGTCTCCGCCAGCCGATGGGCGATGGCGGCGAAGGCCTCGGACTGATACTCCTCGATCCGCCCCTCGTCGCAGAGCTGGGCGATCTGGGGATCAATGGGCAGTCGTCCCAGGAGAGGCACGCCCAATTGAGCCGTCATCGTCTCGGCCTTGCTAGGCCCGAAGATCTCCAATTGCCTGCCCGTGTCGGGACAGACGACGTAGCTCATGTTCTCCACCACTCCCAGGATGGGCACTCCCATCGTCCGGACCATGCGAGCCGCCTTCCTGACCACCATAGCTGCCAGGCCCTGCGGTGAAGTGACCAGCACCACGCCATCCAAAGGGATAGCCTGCATCACCGTCAGCGAGGCGTCGGCGGTGCCGGGGGGCAGGTCCACAACCAGGTAATCCAGGCTGCCCCAGACGACGTCGCCCCAAAACTGCTTGATGGCCGTGCTGATGAGCGGCCCCCGCCAGATGACCGCCTCGTCCTCGCGGGGGAGAAGCAGGTTGATGGACATGACCTTGATGCCCGTTTCGGTCTCCACCGGCAGGATGCCCAGGGGGCTGTTATCTGGATGCCTCTGGGTGGGAAAGAACATCCTGGGGATGCTGGGGCCGGTGATGTCGGCGTCCAGGACGCCCACCTGGTGCCCCTCACGCCTGAGAGCCACGGCCAGCAGACCCGCCACCAGTGACTTGCCCACGCCGCCCTTCCCGCTCACCACGGCGATGACGTGCTGGATGTGATTGAACTGCTCCGCCGAACCACCCCTTTTCTCCTGAGCGGCCATGAAATGCACCCGCTCCTGCTGGGTCATCTCGGCCAGTTCTACGTCCACCCCCTCTACTTCTGACAGCTCTTCCACCGCCGCCCGCGTTTCGTTCACGACCTGATCCTTGATGGGCACGTTCATGAAGGGCAGAACGACGGTGAGCCTCACCTGCTTATCATCCACCCTTATGTCCCTGATCATGCCCAGTTCCATCAAACTGAGGCCTGACTCGGGGTGTTTTACCCCTCGCAACGCTCGATGCACCTGTTGTTCGTCAGCCAATTCTTGCTCCTTTCCTCGACATTACTGTATTTTGTCATTTTGTTGTTACGTCCGGGCCATGGTCAGCAATCGCACACCCCTGCCGCGCTTCACCTGCCCGAAGTTGGCTCCCTGGCCAATGAGCCGCAGTACGTTTTCCACGTCGGCGACCAGGGTTCCGCAGATCATATCCGCCCCATAGTCGAAGAGCAGAGGCGAGAGGGGCGCCGTGGGGCCCAGGACGATGACCAGAGCTTCGGGGCGGCACAACTTCATCAATCCCTCAAAAGTATGATTGATGAGCGAGGTGCCAGTGATGGCCGCCACGTCTGCCTGGGGAAGCACCTCCGCCGCCATGTCCGCGGGCAGGTCTCCCTCCGCCGGCCTCTTCTCCAGCACCCACAGCTTCTCGGCCGCCTCCCTCACCCGGGGGGTGAAGGGGAAGTGCCCCACGATGGCCACTCTCCTGCCTGCCCCCTCTTTCAGGATGACCTCCCCCGCGTTCAGCTCCACACAGCGGCTCTCGTCAATCTCCATCAGGGAGTTTATGGCCGCCATCCCGATCGAGGCCTCCAGGAGGCTCTCGGATCTGGCGTATTGGGCCAACTCCAGCGCACTGCAATCCAGCAGATGGCCTGCCCGCGGCACCAGAGGAGCGGGACCGGCACACTGGGGATCATCGGGCCGCAGAGTGGAAGCCAGTCCGCAGCGTCCGTCATCGAGCACCACTGCCGTCCAGAAGGCGCAGACCCGCACCTCGCGCAAGGGCGCATCGCCCCTCAGTGAGGCGATCAGATCATCAATGATGCTCACCCTCACCCTCCCGCATGTGCCTGTCGTAAGCGGCAAAGAAGCTGTGCAGCACTCGATCCGTCTCCTGCAGGTCAGCCACCCATTGGGCCAGGTATTGGTTGCCCTGGGCGGTCAGTTGATAAACCCGTCGCGGCGGGCCTGAACCCTCGGTGTCCCAGGCTGATGCCACCAGCCCCTGGGCTTCCATCTCCCGCAGGGCGCGATAGACCACACTGGGATCAACGGGCGCTTCCGCGAAGCCGAACTCCTTCAACTCATCCTGCAGGCTGTAGCCGTGGGAGGAGCCGCGATGGAGCAGCAGGAGCAAACACGGCTCCATGAAACGATATATCCGCGTGGGACAGGAACCACTACCTCTACGCCCCATCCCCCTGCGACGACGACCTCGCGGCATCTCTCACCTCCTGAAGGATAATGTCTTATGCCTATAGTGACTATTTGCACATATAGATTATACCACCTTTTAGACGTCTTGTCAAGAGGTGGAACCTTAAAAAATCCAGGGGTTCCCTACTTCACGAAGGTCAGACCCAGCGTGCGGGCATTGAGCAGAATGAGAATGGTCATTCTGGGCTTGGAGAACAACTTGGCAGCCACACCCCATCCTTTCCAATAAAAAAGGGGAGGAGCTCGACGCTTTTGTCGAGTTCCTCCGCCGTAGAGATTCCTGGAACCCTCTGGGGCAAGGGTGATAGGTCAAATGGGAGCCGCCTGACCGGCATCCCCATCAAGGTGATCTACGAAGACCCCGCACTGGAAGTCACACTGGGTTGTCAGTTTCGTTCCCATCCTCAGACCGCTTCCGTCTTGGGTTCGGGGAATACTGGCAGGAAACGCGCTGCCAGGGTAAAGAGTAGGACGCCGGTGGCGACGCAGGCAGCGGCGACGGCGAACTCCATCCAATGGGGAAAGTAGGCGGCCCCGCCAGGAGCCTTCAGCGCCAGAAGGGGCACACTGGTGCGGTTTAGAGCCAGGCCCACGAGCACGCACACCGCTCCCCAGAGCAACCCGGAGCTGCTTTCCCTCATCTTGCGCGTACCTAAGAGAATCATAGGCACGATCACCCCGATGACCATCTCGGCCAGGAACAGCAGGCTCAGCCAACCCTCGGAGAGCACCAACCCGAGTTCCCCCGCCAGAAGCAAGTCTCCCACCTTAAGCACCAGGTAGATGCCCAGCATGATGGACACGATCTTGGCCAGGTCGGTGAGGAGGCCGAGCTCCAAATGACGGCGGAAGGCCCTGAAGCTGACCACGGCGACAAAGATGGCCATAGACAGCCCGCCAAACGCGGCGGCGGTGAAGAACATGAGGGGCAACAGCGGCGTCCACCACAGAGGATGGAGTTTGTAGGGCATAAGCAGGAACAGCGAACCAAGAGATGATTGGTGCAGCGACGACAACACGATCCCGGCGCCCGCTATCAGCACCGTTAGAGGCCTGATCATCCCCAGCAGCTTCTGCCACTTGAGACGCTCCAAGATAGCCGGAGCCACCTCCATAATCAGTATACCCGTGTAGATGGTAACGCACATGCTGACCTCAAACATAAAGGAGTGCAGGTTCCAGTACATTGGTATGAGGATGTTGTAGAACTTGTGCCAACGCGCCAGATCCATCAGCAGCACCACGACGACGAAGAGATAACCCAAGAAACCGGCCAGTACCACTGGGCGCGCTATGGTGTGGTACTCCTCTCTGTTATAGATGTGCGTGATAGCAGAGATCATGAACGCCCCGGCTGAGACCGGGATGAAGAACACGTCGTACACGATCCACAGCCCCCACGGGTAGTCATCGCTCAGATTGGTGGTGGCTCCCAGTCCATTTACAAAGCGGAGGATGCCTACTGTCAACCCAATCACGGCCAGAGCAACCAGAATCAAGTAGCCGACCGACGACAATGTACCTTCCTTCGTTGTGATCATGCTTCTATCTCCCTTTCTTCTGGACGGGTGGCCTCCTCCGCCCCAATCTCCTCAGAGACAGCCTCTCGCCTGGTGAACCCGTAGTAGAGCCCTCCCAGAAGGGCGGCCACGCTCAGGGCAACGCCGGGCGTACCGTACGTGGCGATCACCTCGCTCAGCCTTGTGACCGGCTCCGAGCCCAGGGTCGGCAGCCCCAGTTCCTCGAAGGGGATGTGAGAGAGGTAGAGCATCGAGGTCCCCCCCAACTCGTCCTTACCATAGACGTGATTCACGTACCTGCCCGGGTTTTCCCGAATCCGGTCTTCCGCCTCGGCGATGAGGCTGTCGCGCTCTCCAAAGGCGATGGCTCCGACCGGACAGGCCGCCGCGCAAGCCGGCTCCAACCCGTCTTCCAGGCGGTCTATACAGAAAGTGCACTTGCGGATGAATGGCAGGGTCTCCTCCCATTCGAGCTTCGGGACTCCAAAGGGGCAGGCCACCATGCAGTAGCGGCAGCCTATACACCGATCGGGGTCATACACAATAGCTCCTTGTTCCGTTTGCTGGAGGGCGCCTACCGGGCAAGCCGATACACAGGCCGGGTACAGGCAGTGCATACATTGCCGCTTCAGGAAGGCCCGTTCGTCGCTTCCTTCCGGTTTTGCCACCTGGATCAGAGTCCAGGTATCCGCCGACAAGCCGGGCCCTGCTTCGGGCGGATTTCCGTTCCACTCCTTGCAAGCGTTCTGGCAGGCGCGGCAGCCGATGCACTTGGTGCTATCGTAGAGCATGGCCATTCCATTGCTATGGGCGGGTGACGCCCGCACCGGGTCGGCCTGCTTCGTCCCCAGCAAAGCTGCACCCAGGCCGGCCCCTGACAGCTTAAGAAAACTCCTGCGATCCATGGTTGTCCTTCCTCTCCTTCGACTTTATTTCCCGAGGATCCTCTCCTCCCAGACTTCGCGGATGATATCCGGGTATGCCCGTCCCCAGCCCCCCAGATCGCGCACCGTAAACGGCTGCTCGATTTCGCCGAACTCTGGCACAGCCTGGTTGAGCGACTCGTCGGTTACGGCCCGGAAGTAGTAGCGGGTAAACGCCTCCTGCGCTGTCTCACTCCACAGGAAGGAGACGAACGCCTCCACCACCTCTCGCTCCCAGGACTGCACGTTGCGGTCCACGATGACAACCACTTGCTCGCTCACGACGGTGCTGCGCGGCGTGACGACCTTCAAGTCCGCGCCACGGGCCTGGGCTAACAACGCATCCTGCTCATAGGTCACCAGAGCGTCGCCTGTGCCGAACACGAACTGCTTCAAAGCCTCGCGGGATGAGGCAGGGCTAGCGACCACGTTGGCCCAGATGCCCCGCAGTTGCTCGTAGGCCGCTTCCTCGCTGCCGCCCTTTTCGTCCAGTAACGCCGATCCGTATTCGGCCACAAGCGCCCACTGGGCTCCACACGAAGTACGGGGGTCGGGGTGGACCAGACTCACATCAGGGCGGGCCAGGTCGGCCCAGTTCTCGATCCTTAACGGGTTGCCGGGGCGGACGGCGATGGCGATGGGGCTGCGGCTGACGATCCCCTGATGGGGAAAGGTTTGCCAGTCAGTCTCCACCCAATCGTTGATTCGTAACCAGACGGCGTGCTGCTCATCGGATAGGATCGCTACATCGGCCGATGCGCCGTCCACGATCGCCTCGGTAATCTCCTCGCAACCGGCGAAAACGCCCTGGAAAGTCACCTCCTCACCCGTCTGCTCCCGCCAGTAGTCCTGGAAGGCAGGGAAGACCCCTTCGGTCATGACCTCTTCCTCGACGCTGAAGCTGTAGACTACAATGGTCTGACGTGTTGGTTCCTTGCGTGGCTCCTCCAGCGGCTGACAGCCTCCGGTGATCAACGTCAGGGCCAGCGCCACGGTGATCAACTGCACTCTCTTACTCATAATCCTTCTTCTCTCAAGCGCCCTTTCCGCGCTGAAAGGGCCATCAATTCAGATGGCCCCTTCAGCAATTGGGTGTCTTTCTGTATCGGCGGCGATAGACGGTGCTCAAGCTGCTGAAGCTTTGATGTAAGGCTCTAGCACCCGTCCCCAGGGGTGTTTCTGACAGCCCGAGGCCTGTCCTGAGGCCTGTCGAAGGGACGGGCCTTGGAGCCTATATCAAGATTCCAGTACAAGCTACTTGGTATCCACTGGCACCCGCCTGGTAACTGTCTTCACGGCCTCCTGCATCTTTTCGCGCACAACCCGGTACAAACCGGCAATGACTGTGGACCAGACCAGGGCAGGCACAAAGAGCACGACGACGACCCCGATCACCAGGGCAACTACTGCTTGCGTTTCCATGATTTTACCTCCTTTCGCAGAATAGTCAAATATGATGCTCAGTCAAGTGTTTTCCAGTTTAGTTCGAGCCTATCGGCTGTTGAGCTTCCTGGGCCAACTCGGTTTGGTCGGGGCGAGTCTCCCACATCTTCTCCCGCACGATCTTACGCAGTCCAGCGATCACCGTAGCCCAGACCAGAACGGGCACGAAAAGCACGACTGCGATCCCGATAACCAGCGCCACTGTTCCTTCGATGCCTCCCATAGTTACACCTCCTTCTAACCTTTCAAGATATCCCCCGCCAATCGGAGGAAACGATCCTTTGTCTTTTTCAACCCTAGTATACCACTTTTGGCAGCTATTGTCATCGGCCAAAACGCCTGTTTTACTCCCCCGAAAAAGGCCTAAGCCCCCGCCTTCCAAACCTGGGCGAAACCCACAATGGCCCAGGCCATTTCGCCTAGCTCTGGCTGACTCGAGCTGCGTATTTTGGCTTACGACAGAATAGGCGTATCTACCTATTTCGCTAAAAGCAACAGTTCATACATTCAGTAGGGGGAAAACCCGGTTTCTCTTCTTGCTCTGGTCTGGATAATAGAGTATAATATACGCAGAGCCGTTCGGTAGTTACAAGGGAGAGCGCTATGGACAAAATCAGTATTCTGCTGGCTGATGACCACGCGCTGGTACGGGAGGGCACCTGCAGGCTGCTGGAGCATGAGGATGATTTGCACGTGGTTGGAGAAGCCGGTGACGGAGAGGAAGCCGTCAGGCTGGCAACCGAGTTGCAGCCTGACGTGGCCATCATAGACATCGCCATGCCCAGGCTGAACGGCATTGAGGCCACCAAACGGATCAAGGCCCTATGCCCAACCACCGCTGTGCTCATACTCACCGCTTACGATGACGACCAGTACGTCTTCGCTCTCCTGGAAGCAGGGGCGGCAGGCTATCTTTTGAAGAACGTGCGCGGCCGTGACTTGATCGAGGCCATCCGGCAGGTAAACGCTGGCGAATCAGTGCTTCACCCAGCCATCGCCCGCAAGGTGGTAGATCGCTTTGCCCATCCCCCAAGCAAGCTTACCGAGGAGAGCACGCTGGGCCAACTCACCGAGCGGGAGTTGGAGGTACTGAAGCTGGCAGCCAGAGGTATGAACAATAAGGACATCGCTCGCCATCTCAGCCTCAGCACACGCACCGTTCAGGCCCACCTGAGCACCGTCTTCAGCAAGATGCAAGTCGGTTCGCGCACCGAGGCCGTGGTGCAAGCTCTGCAAAAGGGCTGGCTTACACTCGAAGATACGCTCTAGTGAGGGTTCATTACCCGACATCTTCACCCTCCCGCAGGTCAGGCCGCGATTGGGGGCCATTACGTGCCCCGACGATGGGGCTTGAGCCTGCAATTGACACGATTCTCGAATCTGCGGGAGGGTCGCTGCCCGAAATGTCGGGTAGTGAACAGTGAGAGCAGTACTGAATTGTATCGCCCGGTGATCTCTCCTGAAGGAGGTACAACTATGGGGGGCATCGGAGAGGTTGTGGCGCCGGTTATTGGCGTCACGATTGTGCTTTTCGTACCAGTTTTGATCTGGGCTATGGTGATTGCGAGGCTGAGTCCGTTGAAAAGAATTGTAAGTACCCGTCACTTCTGGATCGTAGCGGCTATGTTGGCCGCCAGTACATTTCTCCACTATTTCACACCGCAGGTACGTCCTATACCCCTAACGTCATTCCCTCTCACCCGGCACACCGTAGAGCGTATCATATTCTTGCTGCCTATAGCCGGGGGGAGCTTCGCCTTCGGGCAAGCAGGGGGGCTGATCACCCTGGCCCTGGCTATCCTCATCATGCTGCCCCGCGTCTTCCTGTCTTCCCCCTATCCAGCGGATGCCCTTTTGGAGACGGTTTCTGTCGCCATAGTCGGCTATGCAATGATCTGGATGATCGAGACTCAGGAGAAAGAGAAGAGGCTGCGCCAAAAGGCCGTGGCTCGACTGCAAGCTATCAACTCCGTCTCCAGCATCTTGATCGGGTCCCCGGAACTGGAACAGATCTTTAGTGGCGCCCTCAACAAAGTTCTGGAAGTAACGGGCCTGGACGCCGGCCTGCTATTCTTCCTGAGCAAACAAACTCAAGAGTTGATCCTGGCCGCCTATCGGGGCATCTCGAAGGAATCCGCCGCAGAGATAGATCGGTTGAAATTGGGTGAGGGCTTCTGCGGGCGAGTCGCTCAATCTGGGGAACTGATGGTGGTAGGGGATTCCTCTCAAGATCCTCGACTGACCAGAGTAGCCGTGCAGAAGGAAGAGCTGCGAGGCCAGATCATCGTCCCGCTGAAGTCCAAGGGTGGGATTCAGGGCGCACTGGCTGTTGCCACCCGGGACTCGCGCCAATTTCTTCCAGAAGAGGTGGAGCTCATCACAGTCATCGGCAACCAGATCGGCGTGGCCATCGAGAACGCCCGTCTACACCAGAATATCGAGCGGCAATTACGAATACAACAGTTGTTGAATGAAGTATCGGAGAGAATCACCTCGGAGCTGGAGTTGGATAGGATCCTGCCCAACGTGCTTCAAATCGCCGGGGAGTTGATAGACACTGACGCAGGGGCCATTGCGCTGCTCGACCGAGAGAGAGAGTTCATCAGCTACCCATACATCCACAACCTGCCTCAGGAACTGGCAGATGTAACTGTGTCCAAGAGAGAGGGCCTGGCCGGGCAAGTGATAGCCAGCGGCCGCCCCATCGTCGTCGAGGACTACAGTAGCTATCCTGATGCAATACCCGCCTTTGTCGAGGCCGGCATCACCAGCATTGTAGCGGTACCGATCATGAGCGGCAATCAACCGTTGGGTATGTTGGCCACTGGCAGTATCAACAGACCAAAAGGTTTTTCCAACAGAGACGTAGCCATCCTGGCTGGCATTGGGCGTGAGGCCGGCATCGCCGTCAAGAACGCACACCTCTACGAAAACATGCGCTTCTACGCCCGCCAAGTCACTCGGGCCCAGGAAGACGAACGCAAGCGCATCGCCCGCGAGCTCCACGACGACACAGCCCAGGCCCTGATACACCTCTCGCGTCGCCTCGATAGCCTGGCTACTTCCAGCAGTGCACAGTTGTCTGAATCCACAACAGAACGCCTGGAAGAATTGCACGAACTGATTGACGGCATATTGCGAGGCGTTCGCCGCTTCAGCCGAGACCTGCGGCCGTCTGTGCTAGACGATTTGGGTCTGCTGCCAGCATTGGAAGGATTGCTGGCCGACGTGCGCGAAGGTCCAAGCCTCGAAGAAGACGGGATAGAGACAGAGCTGAAGGTATGCGGCGACAGGCGACGTCTGTCACCCGAAGCGGAGCTGGGCTTGTTCCGCATCGTTCAGGAAGCGCTCAACAACGTCAGGCGACATTCCCAGGCTTCGCAGGTTGTGACTGTGGTGGAGTTTGGCGAGGGAAGGGCTAAGATAACCGTGGATGACGATGGCCAGGGATTTGAACCACCAGACGGGTCAGGCGACCTGGTCGTTATGGGCAAGCTTGGCCTGGCCGGAATGCACGAGCGGGCGCGACTTCTGGACGGAACGCTGCAGATCCAATCAGAGCCAGGCGAGGGCACAACGGTCACCGTGGATATACCGATACCATCAGTACCGAAGGACGAGAGTTGAGTGGTGGTTTGCCAAGTATAACAACGAACAAAAAGGATTTGCCGAATCGGCGGCCATTCCTCAGCTAAATCATACCCCTTAAAC
>Ga0268276_1000199_pt1 | contig 72577 bp, 92 predicted proteins | sample saktaG_4_FD_190145 | JGI IMG/M metagenome (GOLD analysis project Ga0268276, IMG submission 190145) | Saline water microbial communities from Sakinaw Lake, British Columbia, Canada - sak_2010_1_5_45m | ecosystem: Environmental > Aquatic > Non-marine Saline and Alkaline > Saline ... | reverse complement strand
TAATTATTATGATTTTAATGAAGACAACTGTTGCAATTGCTTCTGGAATATTTTTAATAGGTTCTCAAGTATTTGGATGGGCGGGTGCTGCTGCAGGAGGACTTACGATTGTCTTAGCAATAGCTGCACTAATAGTTATTTTCTTTGGGGGACAAAAATTACAGGCTTGGTTAATTGGTGTAAGAACTAGAAGGAGAGGTCTTGAGTTAACAAAAAAAGCATTGAATAGTGCTGAAGATATAAAAGCATTAAGAAGATTGTCTAACGAAGCTCTTCAGGATTAATAGTAATTTCTAAACTCAAAATTTAAAAACTTGTTTCTTCTCTATTATCTATGAAAAAAATAGGTGTACTGATTTTATTCTTGCTAATCATATCAATGTTTAATTTAGGTATTATTTATGCAGAAGATAATAATACCAATAATCAAACATCTTTAGGAGATGAAGGTACAGGACAACAAGATGTTGATAGAATACTAAATCTCACTGACCAAATTCCATTAACCGAGGAAGGAAAACTTGATGAAGAGAAATTCCAAGGATATAAATCAAAAGCAGAACAGAGAATTGATACAATAAATCTTTGGTTGGAGGAAAATGCTAGTTGGTTATCCTGGGTTTTTGGGATGAAACCAGAAATCTCTTGGTTATTTGCTTTGAACATTGTTTTTATGCTGTTTTTTTTATGGGGGTTGGTTTTTGTTTTACCTGATGTAGCTCCTTTTTCTGAAAATATTTCAAGACTAATCGGGGTTGGACTCTTTATTATAGTTATGGTAACTAAGACAACCGTAAAGCTCTCTGGACATATCATAGATTTTACATCAAAATGGTGGATAAAGTTAATTATTGTTGTTGTCCTTGGAATCTTAATCAGTATTAGTGCTGTTCTAGGAAGATATTTTAAAAAAAAGAAAAGAGAAATGAAAGATGAATACAATAGACAAAGACTTGAATCCGGGGCAGAAATTGCAGATACATTTAAAGAGGCATTTGAAAAATAACAACAAATAAAAACCAATTAAACTTAAGATAAACATAAACAAAAATGGGGATTGAACAATTACTTTACTCTGATGCTGTGCCTTATGTAGCAAGTTTTCTAATTATATTTGCTGTAAGTTTTCTTGGATTAAATCGAGGAGTATTTAGAAACAATAGAAACATCTCTGTAGTTATTGCAGCATGTATATCTCTTCTTGCTGTTTGGGGCCTAACAAATTATACTAATGTAATGTATTCTTTTCAAGATTTTATTTATGGGTTAGAAACTTCTTCAAGTTTGATTTTTTTCCTTGTTGCTCTGGGGGTTATTATTTTTCTTATTTATATTGGTGTAAAACGGTCAAAAACAGAATTACCTTTAACTTTATTTGGTGTAGGGGGATTATTTATCCTGGTTAAATTCTTACCAGATATCTTTTCTATATACCTCTTGCCTGATTGGTTAGAAAACCCATTCATAGGATGGTTATCCCTTATAATTGGTGTTGCAATTATTGTTTATGCAATTTACAATATGAGTAGTAAGAGTGAGGAAATAGTCATAAAAAGACGTTAAAAAAATTCACCAAGCCCTTTTTGCTTTGCTTTTTCAGCTGCTTCTCTTAATCTATTTAGACCAGACTCAATCCTCTGTTCTGAAAAATCTCTAGCAAGAAGGATTTTTCTAATTTTATCTTCATCTGGTTTTTTAAATTCAATATCTTCAATAGAACAACATTCTGGTTCTTGGAATTGAGCATAAATCTCTTGCCAATTAAAATCTATGCGATATTTTTCATTTTGTTCAATATATTCAAAGATTCTTACAGGGTATTGAAATTTCTTTACTATATCTAATGCTGTTTTCTGTCCAATACCTTTTATGCCCCCAGGATTATAATCTGTCCCAACTAAAATACCCAAACAGATTAATTGATCTCTATTAATTTGTAAATGGTTAAGTAAGGATTCAAATTCAATTAATTCTAAATTAACATCCACATAAGCTCCTGAACTTGTTTTTCTTCTACGAGAAAGAGTCAAGTTTCTTACTAGTTTTGTTGCTCCGTAAAGCAGAGAATCATAATCTTGTGATGCAGAAGCCCACGCTTTACTTATCCTAGATAAATGGGCTGCTTCTGCCTCCCCTTCTCCTAAGGCTTGAATGATTGGAATGCCCATTGCTTCTAGCAAATCCTTACTGTCTTGGATTATTTCATCTGTAATCTTGACAAATTGTTGAGAATATTTTTTCATACCTTCTATGTCTTGTTTTTCTTTTGCTCTAAGATAATTTTCTTCTGCTTCTTTTTTAGATTCACTTCTCTTAGAAAGCTCCATCTGTTTTAATTCAGGAGGTTTTCCATCAAAAACATAAATTGGTTTTAAACCTTCAATAAGAAGATTAATATTCCTATAAAATAATCCAGAAAGATGGCTTGTGATCTTCTTATCTTTGTCCATTAAAGGGGTTCCGTCAAATTGCCTTATTGTTGTTAAAAATTGATAAAGAGTGTTTAATGCATCTACAGCTATAACTTTTCCTTTCAAGTCTTTTAATAAGACATACTTCCTAGGTATTATTTCAGAGATATTTACGCCCATTTTAATGTTTTTAAGAAGTAAATTAAATTAATAAATTTTGCTTTATTCCTATTTTTCACCTAGCATTATACTTTTGTCTTTTTTCTTCAAGAGTATTTTTTGCAGATTGAATATAACCATTTAAAAGTTCATTAAGAAGAATTAAACTATCCTTTCCAAAGTATCCTCTTGAGTCTTCTCTTATTTTTTCTCCTTGTTTTGGATTATATCTTTTTATTAGAACTAATTTTCTCGCGATAGAAGTTCGATTAGCAGAAGGATGTTTTAATGCCTCATCAAGGATAAGTTCTAATCTTTTTATCTCTGTAAGAGATTTGTTTGCCCTATCCATATCACTTTTTGGAGAATTATCTCCAGGAATTTCATAAGGGCCAAGATTATCATTCAAACTCATGTTTTCCCCTCTTAATTGATTCAACCAATCTAAATAGTCCTTCTTCTCCTTGAGCACAAAGATTAAAATCAATATCCTCAAAGGTTAAACTATCAAATACTGAATGATCCAGAGAATTATAAGCACAATTTAACCAAAGAGCATAATCAATAGGACATTGTATAGATTTAGCTCTTTCTAAACCATTTAAAATTTCTTGAGGTGAATAAGTTTTTCCTACAGCCATATAAACATAAAAAAAATGCTCTTTATAAATCTTTCTAATGTTGTCACTATGTAGTAAGGATGAATACTAAAAGAGAATAATTGAGAAACTTTAAATAAACACTTGGCTATCTTTGATTATGGAAATAGATTTTATGCCAATAGATTATTCTGATTTTGATTGGCAAGGGAAAAACTATGTAAAAATCATAGGTAGAACTCTTTCTGGCAAAAGAGTATGTGTAATAGATGATTATGAAGCTAGTTTTTGGGCTATTCTACAACCAAAAGTAAAAGAAAAGAAAATTCAAGAAATAATTGAAAAAATCAGTAAAATTAAAGTGAAAAACCCTAGTAGAACTTCTAGTGTATTAAAAACAGAACTCTGTAATAAAAAATTTTTAGGCAAGAGTGTAAGAGCAATTAAAATTTCTGTTACAAATCACAAAGATATGCATGGTATTGCAGACCAATTAGGAATGAAAGAAATCTACAAAAGAAGAGAGTATGATATCTCTTTAATTTCAAAATATGTTATGCAAGGAGGAATAGAACCATTATGTTGGTATAGAATTAATGGAGAAAATATTGATAATTCTGATGATTTTGGAGGAATTGGTAAGGCATTAGATGTAGATTTTTGTTTGAAAATAGAAGGAAAAGAAAAAAGTAAGGAACAGCCAGAGTTTAAACCTAAAATTCTTGCATATGATATTGAAGTAAGCGATATTGAACTTGGAAAAGGAGAAATTTTAATGATCTCTCTATATGGTAAAAATTTTAAAAAAGTTTTAACCTGGAAAAAATGTAATAAAAAACAAGATTTTGTAGAATGCTTTAAAGATGAAGAAGAAATGATTGAAGCATTTGTTAAATCTGTAAAAGAATACCAACCAGATATTCTTACTGGTTATTTTTCAGATGGTTTTGACCTTCCATATTTAAGAGCAAATGCACATCAAAATAAAGTTAAGCTCGCACTAGGAATTGATGGAAGTCAACCAGTTTTTTCAAGAGGAAGATTAGTTTCTGGAAAAATATCTGGCATAGTCCATCTTGATTTGTATAGATTTATTTCTTCTGTTTATTTCCAATATTTACAGTCAGAAACCCTTGGATTAAATGACATTGCTTCAGAACTACTTGGAGAGAAAAAAGATGATTTTGATTTTTTAAAATTAAAAAATATGAAAGAACAAGATTGGAAAGATTTTTTTGCCTACAATCTACAAGATTCTGTAATAACTTATAAACTTGCTGAAAAACTTTGGCCAGATATATTGGAATTTACTAAGATAATGAAACAGCCATTATTTAATGTTAGTAGAAACTCAATGTCAAGTCATGTTGAGGATTATATTTTACAGAATTTAAGTGGGTTTGATGAAATCGCTGAAAAAAGACCATTGCATGAGGAAATAGGAAAAAGAAGGGAAAGACCCAAGTATGTGGGTGCTTTTGTATTTCAACCAAAACCCGGACTCTATGAAAATTTATGTTTTTTTGATTTTACTTCTATGTATGCTTCGGTTATTGTTTCATATAATCTCTCTTTATCTACTTTTGAAAGCATAAAAGAAAAAAAACCAGTTTTCTCAAAACAAAAAGGTTTTTTTCCAAAAATGCTTGAAGAAATAATTGAAAAAAGGAAAAAATACAAACAAGAATATAATAAAAATAAAAATCCTGTAACAAAAGCAAGAAGTAATGCATACAAGTTACTTGCAAATGCTGCTTATGGTTATCAAGGTTTTTTTGGTGCAAGGTATTATTGTGTAGAAGCGGCTGCTGCAACCGCTAGTTATGCTAAAGAGAATATACTAACTGCAATAGATAAAATTAAGAAAAAAGGGTATGAGATAATATATTCAGATACTGATAGTATTGCATTTCTCTTAGGAAAAAATACTAAAAAAACAGTTTTAGAGATGCTAAAAGAGATTAATTTAAAATTACCAGGGATTATGGAACTTGAACTAGAAGATTTTTACAAGCGTGGCCTATTTGTTTCTAAAAGATCTATTGAAAAAGGTAAAACCAGAGAAGATAGTGGTGCAAAGAAAAAATATGCACTAATCGATGAAAAAGATAAGATGAAAATCCGGGGATTTGAAACAGTTAGAAGAGACTGGTGTAAACTTTCTCGTGAACTCCAGAATAAAGTTTTACAAAATATTCTTAAAAAAGGGAATGAAAAATCTGCATTAGAACTAATAAAAGAGACAATAAAAGAAATTAAAGCAAGACAAATTGATAAAAATCAACTTATGATAAGAACTCAATTAAAAAAACCAATTAATGAATATGTTTCTAAAGGCCCACATGTTATTGCTGCTCAAAAGATGGAAGACGCTGGTCTTGCAGTATCACAAGGAATGTTGATTGAGTATTATTTAGCTGAAAACAAATCAAGTAAAAGCAAGCTAGTCCGGGATAAGGTTAAGCTTCCAGATGAATCCGGAGAGTATGATATTGATTATTATCTCAATAATCAAATTTTACCTGCAGTAGGGAATATTCTTGAAGTTTTTGATATTGATGTTGAAAAAGAATTTATAAAAGACCACAGACAAAAAGGGTTAGGTGATTTCTAAAATCAAACCCATAATTTTTTAAAAAAGGTTTCTAAAACATCTCCAAGATCATCTGCCCATGGTTTTTGAATTAAAGGAAATACCTTTTTGTTTTGGTAATACATTTCGGTTATACAATTGTATTCAGGCATATTTCCCTTGAACATTATACTAGGAATAGTTAGGGTTACTTCTCCTTGTTTAAAAGTATCGTAAAAAACTTGGCAGAGATCATTTGAGGAAACAAGAACTCTTGCCTTTTTTCTCAGAGATTCTAGTTCTACAATATTCCTATCCTTATAATTCAATTTTATATAGTCTTTTATTGATAACATTTTTACCTCAATTTTTGCTTCAAAAAATTTGATTAGAAGAATATCATTTAAGGGTGTTTTTAAATCTTCTTATAACTTCGAATAAATTCTTAGCCATCTGAAGGGTTTTGTCTAGATTTTTTATTTAAATTATTCATTCTTTTTAATCAATTCCTGCAAATCCAAAACCTCTAAAAACCCAAATCTCTTTCTAAGAACATGGGAAAAGCAAAACAAAGACATAGAGAAATATATAAGCCAAAACCAGAATTTGTAGAGAGAATGGAAAAACTTCTTGGAAGTAAGCAAGAAGCAGAGAAGTTTTTTGAAATATGTAAGACAGAGACACCAGACTCAATTAGATGTAATACTCTTAAAATTTCCCCAGAAGAATTAAAACAGAGGCTTGAACAGTATGGTTGGAAAATTGTTCAACCATTTGAAAACAACAAGGAAATAATGATTATTGATGAAACAAACAATGGGGGAGGAAGAAAGTTAGCTCCAGGAGAGCTTGGTAAAACACAAGAACACCTACTAGGATATTATTATGTCCAAGAGATTTCATCAATGTTACCCTTATTTGTGCTTCAACCAAAACCAAATGAAATATTTCTAGACCTTTGCGCAAGTCCTGGAAGTAAAACAACCCAGGCGAGTGCATATATGGAAAATACAGGATTAATAATTGCAAATGATAATAATCTTGGAAGGATAAGAATTTTGAATTCTAATTTAGAAAAATGTGGGGTTATGAATGCAATTGTTACTCGAAGTGATGGAGTTAAACTTTGTAATAATTTGCTTAAGCGATCAAACTTAAAATTTGATAAGATTCTTGTAGATGCTCCTTGCTCTGGAGAAGGAACTCTAAGAAAAAGTCCAAAAACCTATCTAATGTGGAATCTTAACATGGTTCACAAGTTAGGCTCAATACAAAAAAGACTTGCATCTAGTGCATTAAGACTCTTAAAAGTCGGTGGTGAGATGATTTATTCAACCTGTACCTTAACTCCTGAAGAAGATGAAGAAGTTATTAATTATCTTTTAGAAAGATTTGATATCCAGATAGAAGAAATAAACCTTCCATTAAAACGACATTGCGGTGTATGTGAATGGGATGGTAAAAAATTAAATCAACAGATAAAGAATTCTTGCCGTATCTATCCTCAAGATAATAATACTGATGGATTTTTTCTTGCTAAAATAAAAAAATTGTCTGATAAGGAAAAAGAGATAGGAGAAAGGAGAAAATGAGATTTGGGACAATTTCAAAATTTGGGACAAGTTTATTGTTTGCTGGAATGTGTCTTTTCTCAAAAGCAGAAACAAATGAGACAAAACAAGCTAGTGCTAGAGAAATAAGGACTTTATCTTCTTATTTTCAAGAATTGCCTTTTTCTATTAAAGATAAAGAGATAATCTACAAAGATTTTAAGAATATGCATTTTGATTTACTTCCTAGAACCAATATTGAAAAAAATAATGAGCTAGGAGAAAAATCACTTATTTTTAAGAAGTATTATCATGTCGATGATGAAAGCAAATTAGAGAACATCTTGATTACAGAAGCTTTTAAACTTGGATATAATAAAAAGGATTTAGAAGAATTAGCTCCAAGCCAAGCATTAAATTTATGTTTTAAGATTATTACGAATAGTTTAGATTTTGCTTATGTTGATAATGATGAAGATTTTATAAAAAAATATGGTTCTTCTTTACCTATTGAAGATTATTTATATATTGGAAAAGGGGATTGTGATAAGTATTCAGGAGGATTAAGTGCAATATTCAATCAATTAAAAAAATATAATAAAAATATTAATAATCTCTATGTTTTAGATGGTTCTCTTGGAGGAGATTATCCTACTCATGCTTGGAATGCAATTTTAGCTGTAACAGATAAAAATATTTTTTTGACTCATATTGATTTAACTTGGGCTGATTGTGGAGAAGAAAGTATTGAAGCAAGAAGAGGCAAGCATATTCCTTGGGATGATGATGAATTAAAAGCAAGATTTTACAAAGAAGTTGGAGAGCTTGGAAAAAGTTCTGAATATTTTTTCAAAGTTTACAATAAATTCCATATGATTGAAACAAAAAAAATGGCTCTAAGAGAGATATTTAGTTTATATTATATTAAGGACAATCTAGAGAAAGCTGAAAAATATAAAAAAATGTATGAAAATCTATATTCAAAAGAAGAATTAGAAGAAGATTACAATTATAAGATAATACTTATGCAATATTCAAGATTAAAAGAAGATAATATAAATAAAGAAAAGACATACCTCAAAAATATGGGTTTAAATCCAGTTTATATGATTAATAAATCAGGATTGTTAGAACTTGAAAAAGAAAAACAAATAGGAGAAAGGAGAAAATGAAATTTCAAATACTTGACAAAACAAAAAAGAAAAAAATTATAGAAAAGATTTCATACTTAGGAATAGAAAAAATTCCCTTCTTATTATTAACTACAGGTAAGGAAAAGATAAGAATGTTTTCTGGAATTTTAAGTAATGAAGAGATTAATGAACTAAGAAAAATTCTTCCTATTGAAACAATTGGATTATATTTTGGAAAAGAAGTTGGCAAACCAGGACAAGAAGAGGTCAGACTTAGTATTGATGCTATGCATGTTTTACAAAAACAAATTACCCATAATATGGTGAAGCTTTCTGAAGAACAAAAAGAAAACTGGTTAGCAGGAAAAGATTTAGAACTTTCTAAAGAAGAGCAAAAACAAGCAGAAAAAAACAAGACTAGTGGCTTTGTTGCAGTTATGTTTAAACAAGATATAATCGGAACAGGGAAAATATCTCAAGACAAGAAAGTTATTTATAACTATTTACCTAAAGAAAGAAGAAGGAAGAATTAGAAATGACACTAACAGAAAAGCAAATAGAATCTTATGTGAAGGCAGGAGAAGTCTCTAAACAGGTTGAATCCTATATTAGAAAAGAGATTAAACCAGGCATGTTACTTATTGATATTGCCAATAAGATTGATGCAAAGATTGCTGAACTTGGTGCAGAACCTGCTTTTCCTGTAAATTTATCCTTAAATGAAGTAGCTGCACATTATACTCCTTCAAGCGAGGATACAACTATTGCTAATGGGTTGTTAAAGATTGATTTAGGGGTTTGTATTAATGGTTTTATCTCTGACAGAGCTTTTTCTATTGATTTAACTGAAAAAGGAGATTTTAAAGAAATGATTGAAACAAATGAGAAAATTTTAGAATCAACTCTAAGTGAATTAACATTAAACTCAACTGTATCAGACGTTGGAAAGAATATAGAAAAAAATTTAGAAAATACTGGGAAAAGGGGAAAGTTTACAATAATCAAAAATCTTTCAGGCCATACTCTTGAAAAAAATATGATTCATGCAGGACTAACAATTTCAAATTATAAAAATGAGAATAAAACCCTGTTATTTGGAAAGGCAATTGCAATTGAACCTTTTTTAACAACAGGCAGTGGTTTAATTTACGAAGGTCAAACAGGAGAGATTTATATGTTACAAAATGAAACACAACAAGTAAGAGATTCTGATGCGAGAAAGTTACTCCAATATATTAAAGAAAAATATCAAACAAGACCCTTCTGTAAGCGTTGGATTGAAAAGGCTGCACAGAAATTAGGTTTTAAAAAAATTAATTTTGCATTAAGACAAATGTCAGGCCAAGGAATCTTACATAACTTTCCTGTACTAATTGAAAAGACAAAAAAACCAGTTTCTCAAGCAGAAAGAACCCTATTGATTTTTGATGAGAAAATTGTGATTACTAATTAGGATCTGATGTCTTAAGATTATCTGTATTGTAACCACTTTAAAATAACACTGAGCAAAAGGTTTATAAGCTTCTGGAAAATATACTTTTTATAAATAAAAAATTTTAATTTTAAAAATGGCAAAAGCAAAAAAATATATCTCTTACATTGGACCAGATAAATGTTATACTCTGGAATCTATTGGAAATGGAAATGAAATTATCTCTGGAAAAGGATATGGGGGACTAATTGTTAAACTAGCATCTAGATTAAAAGAAATAAAAGATAGTGAAAATATAGAAGTCGTGATATTTAATGCAAATCAAATTCCTGATTTAAAAGAGGACCTTAAACCATTTCCAGAAGAAGAGTTTAATGCACTTAAAATAATTAATAATTTTTATAATCAATCATTAACCAAACCTCCAAAATTTCAAGAATAAAAATTCTAAATATTTTTAACCAGCATATCTAATTTTTTCTGACAAAGCTGCTTTAGCACTTCTTAAATACTGTTGCTCAATTTTTTTATAACTTTCAATATCAGACTTTGTTACAGAAGGCCTGACTTTATCCATGGCATGTTCAAAATCTTCTTTTGTAACCTTTTTAACATCAATATTTTTACGCAAAGCAAGCATTGCTGCTTCTCTTGCTAAAGATTCTATATCTGCCCCAGTATATCCATCTGTTTTATCTGCAAGATCTTTAATTAAAGCTTCTTTATTATCAATAGGCATCTTTTTTGTATGAATCTTTAGGATTGCTTCTCTTCCTGTTTTGTCTGGGACATTTACATATACAATTCTGTCAAACCTTCCAGGTCTAAGTAATGCTGTATCTAGCATATCTGGCCGGTTTGTAGCTCCAATAACAATAACATTACTTAAATCTTCAATACCATCCATTTCAGCTAGCATTTGATTTAAAACACTTTCAGTAACTCTGCTTCCGCCAGATCCTTGTCCAGTTCTTTTACCTGCAAGAGCATCTATTTCATCAAAAAAGATTATACACGGTGCAACTTGTCTTGCCCTTTCAAAAGTTTTTCTTATACCTTCTTCTGATTTTCCAACCCACATACTTAGTAAACTAGGGCCTTTAACTTGGATAAAATTTGCTTCACTTTCTGTTGCAACTGCTTTTGCTAAAAGAGTCTTACCTGTTCCAGGAGGTCCGTAAAGTAAGACTCCTTTAGGGGGTCTAATCCCCATTCTTTCAAAAGACTGTGGAAATTTAAGTGGCCATTCAACTGCTTCTTTTAATTCTGTTTTAGGATCTTCTATTCCGCCAACATCTCCCCATTGTACATTAGGAGTTTCAACCAAAACCTCTCTCATTGCACTAGGACGCACAACTTTAAGGGCTTCTAAAAAATCAGTTTTTGTAACTTTTAATTCTTCTAATAATCCTCTTGGAATTTCTTCTTCTTCATCTAATTTAAATTTGTGAAGATTTCTTCTTAAAACAGACATTGCAGCTTCTTTTGCAAGTGCAGAAATATCAGCTCCAACAAACCCGTGAGTTTTTGCAGCAAGCTCTGTTAAATCTACATCTTTTGTCAAGGGCATTCCTCTTGTATGAATTTTAAAAATACTTAATCTTCCATCTTTATCTGGTACTGAAATAGATAACTCTCTATCAAATCTTCCAGGTCTTCGTAATGCAGGATCAATTGAATTAACCCTGTTTGTTGCTCCAATAACTACAACACGACCACGAGATTTTAGACCATCCATCATTGTTAATAGTTGGCTTACAACACGTCTTTCGACCTCTCCTGCAGTATCTTCTCTTTTAGGTGCAATCGCATCTATTTCATCTATAAAAATAATTGATGGGGCATTTTTTTCTGCTTCATCAAATATTTCTCTAATTTTTTTTTCAGATTCTCCATAAAACTTAGACATAATCTCAGGCCCATTTAATAATATGAAGTGTGCTTCACTCTCATTTGCAACTGCCTTAGCAAGTAGTGTTTTACCTGTTCCAGGAGGTCCGTGTAATAAAACTCCTTTAGGAGGTTCTATTCCTAAACGTGAAAAAATCTCTGGATGTTTTAATGGTAACTCTACCATTTCTCTAATTTTTTTTACTTCTTCTCTTAATCCACCAATATCTTCATAAGTAACTTGCGGAATTGTCTCTTCTGATATTTCAACTGCTTTTGAATTTAAAACAATATGGGTGTTTTCTGTTATAACTACTGGCTGATTTGGTGCAGCAGATACAATTGAAAATCTTAACTGAGATATTCCTCCAGGGACCCCTCCCCCAGACATTTGATTAAATATGTTTTCAATATCTCCAAATAAATCTCCAAACTCTCCACCCATAATATCTCTTCTTCTCTGAACACCACCAAGAACAACTAAATCTCCCTTAACAATTGCCCTACCAAGAAGACCATTTTTTAGATTATCTCCAGAACCTTGAACTATTACTCCTTGTTGTGCTGGTGCAATTGTTATTTTTTTAGCCTCTTTTGCATTTGCCTTTGTTATTTCTACATATTCTCCAATTCCAGTTTTTGCATTTTTCCTAGTTATACCATCAATACGTAAAATTTTTTCTCCTCTATCTGCAGGATAAGATTTATCTACAATTGCAACTGTTTCTCTTGAACCATTAATAGTTATAATATCTCCACGAGATAAATCTAGTTTTGACATTAATTCTGGGTCAATTCTAGCAATGCCTTTATATGCATCGTCTTGTAATGCTTCTAGAACACGAAGCTTTATTTTTTGTGATTTTTCTTTTTCTGCCATTTTTATTTTGTTTTATTTTTATTTTTTATTCAAAGTTTAATGAAATCCTTCCCATTTCTTCAAAACATAATCCAACCATTTCTTTCATTTTCTTTTCTTGTTCTTGCATAAATTCTATAATTTCTTTTGGTATTGAAACAGCGTAGCTGTTTCCAACATACCTTAGCTTAACTCTAAATTGTTTTTTCTTGAGACTTTGGAAATCTTCATATTCTTTTAAATCTGCCGGATGCAGGATTTTATTACCACACTTATCGCAGAGTAGGACACGAATATGAAATCCATTTTTTTCAACTACTGCTTTTTGCATTGGTTTATTACAGTCCTTGCATAAAATAGTGTTATCAAATATATCTGTCATGTATATACTTCAAGTGTATACTATTTAAATGTTTTGGTGATTTAGTACATACTTCAAAACATAAAAGCCTATAAAATCAAGATACCCCTTATAAAAATGACAGAGGAGGATTATTTTCTTATTGTAAGGAAAATTGACAATGAGACCAAACTTGCATATGTTGAGACTCGAGAAGGAAACAGAATTTTTTATACACAACTTGGAGAAAAATTATTAACAGAACACGGAGATAATGTTTGGTTTGAAGGTGCAAAGTTTAATTATCTTTTTGATGAACGTGGAAATTTTAACAGTGTAAAACTCTTTAATCCAAAAGATGGGCCTGTTAAAAGTTTAGAATAAACCAAGGATTCTATTTAATCTTCACAAATTCAAATTTCTTTTCAATCTCCTTATCAAACTTCTTCCAAGCCAAGGTTTTTGTTAGGATTAAATGAGCAGTTGTTTTTGTGAATATAAAATAAGCTCGATATTTTTTTCTTTCTTGAGGGAAATAAATATCTCCAGGACTAGTATGAAATTTATAAGAATGTGTCTTGTCTATATCCTCGCAATAAAGCTTATCATAAATATCAAAAATGTCATCTAATAGTTCCAGTGTTAGATCTTCTGGTCTAAATTTGTACCATAAAACTTCAGGAGTATTACTAAGACCAAGAATCTCTCCTTTTTTACTTGCTATTCTCTTTTTCATAATGTTCTATAGAAAACAACCTATTAAAATTTTATGATTATAAAATAAACTTAAAAACCCTTTATTCTAAGTAGATATATGGCTGGAAAAGAAAAATTTAAAATTACAATTCCTAGAGAAGAAAAAAATATTTTTCAAAAATCTTTAAGTGTTTGGAAAAATATCTGGGGATTTTTAAGAAAAGATTCTTTTCTTTCATTAGTTGTGGATTTTATACTTGCATTTTTAATAATTAAATTCATATTTTTCCCACTATTATCTATTGCAACAGGTACTGCCTTGCCTTTAGTTATTGTTGAAAGCTGTTCAATGTATCATTCTGATGGATTAGAAGAAGTTTTACAAAATCCTATTTATGCAAGCAATGGAGTTACATTAAATGATGCAGAAGATTGGAGTTTTAAAAATGGTATGAATAAAGGAGATATTATCTTTGTTATTAACCCTAAAAATGCAGAAATTGGCAATGTAGTTATATTTAATGGAGGTGTTGCTCATCCCATAATCCATAGAATTATTGCAGAGACAAATACTAAGATTAGTACAAAAGGAGATCATAATATCGGACAGTTATCAATTGAACAAGATATAAATAAAGAAAGACTGATAGGAAAAGCAGTCTTTAGAATCCCTTATATTGGTTGGTTAAAACTTATTTTTTTTGAATTTTCTCGTTCTCCAGAAGAAAAAGGCCTGTGTAATTAAAAAGAAATTATAAATTGTGGATTAATAAATAATTCTAAGTTTTTGATTAATCAAAAACTTTATATATGCTTGTTCTTGTTATTAACAATGCAATTTTGTCCTAAGTGTGGTTCAATTCTAGTTCAAAAAAGAAAAAATTATGGATGTCCTAGATGTAGTTATTCTACAACAGAAAAAATAAAGCTCCAAGTAAGTGAAAAACTTGGTGAAAAACAAGAAATTCGTGTGATTAAAGACAAAGATGTTGACACCTTGCCTACAGTTGATGCAACGTGCCCTAAATGTGAACATGATAAGGCACATTTCTGGACATCTCAAACACGTTCTGGTGATGAAGCAGAAACAAAGTTTTTTAGATGTAAAAAATGCAGAAACACTTGGCGAGAGTATCGTTAATTTTTCTAATTTAAAAAATCATAAAAGTTATAATCATAAAAACCTAACTCTTCTAATAAATAATCTCTTTCATCTTGTTTATCTTTACAAACTTCAAGACTTAAACAGTTTAAAGGATAATTTTGATCAAGCATAATCCCATTACCTGATTGATGAAATTCTATGTCCTCTTTTGTCCTTAAAATAAAAAACATGCTAAGACTCCTTTTATTTTCCTCTCTTTCATCATAATAACATAATGCCTTATCTAAGCTCTCTGCAAAAGGGCCCCTAGTCTGGGATTCAGAACAACCTAAAGAACGGAACAAAATGTGATGTTCTCTTGCTAAATCATTAACATTTAAATCATACTTTTCAAGATATTTAAGAAGGGTAAACCCCCCATATTTTGAGAAAACATTTATATGTAATAAAGGATTGAATTGAGTAAGCTTGTCCATAAAACTTTTTAATTTAAAGATTTATAAATCTTTCTTTTTGTTACTAAAGAGTAATCATATAACTCTACAGAAATATTAAAGGTTCGAATAAGTATCTTGATAAGATAAACTTTTAAACTGGTTCTATTATTAATTACCAAGGCTCTGTAGCTCAGTTTGGTTAGAGCACTAGGCTCTTAATAGGCTCCCTTTCTTTAGAAAAGAAAGGTTCCTGGAATCAAAGAAACTGTAATAGTTTAAGATAACACATAAGAGTCACCTAGGTGTCGGGGGTTCAAATCCCTCCAGGGCCATTTGGGATTTGAACAAGAGGGTTCAAATCACTTAAATTTGTAAGAATTTAAGTTCCAAAAATTTCAAAGAAATTTTTAGGACCTCCAGGGCCATTTTGTTTTAATTCTAAAAATGGAAAATCAAAAACAAAAAACAAAAAGATTTGAGAAAGTGATGAAGATTCTACTTAAAGATTATCCTTCAACAAAAACAACTCTGAATAACATGCGACACGAGAAAAAAAGAGATCCCTTCAAAATCCTTATTTCTTGCCTGCTTTCTCTAAGAACACAAGATAAAAATACAGAAAAAGCATCAAGCCAATTATTTGCAATTGCATCAACCCCCCAAGAGGTTGTAAAAATGCCAATAAAAAAACTTGAAAAACTGATTTATAGTTCTGGACATTATAAAAAGAAATCCAGAATCCTAAAACATGTTTCATCTGAATTAATTAAGCGTTTCAAGGGAAAAGTTCCTGATACAGAAGAAGAACTTTTATCAATAAAGGGCATAGGAAGAAAAACTGCTAATATTGTGCTTGGATTTGCATTTGACAAACCTGTTCTTCCAATTGATACTCATTGTCATAGAATTCCAAACAGGCTTGGCCTGATAAAAACAAAAAATCCAGAACAAACAGAGCTCGAGGTTGCAAAAATTCTGGCAAAAAAATACTGGCCAGAATTTAATAGTTTATTTGTACAATTTGGCCAGACAATATGTGTACCAATTAGTCCAAAATGTTCAATATGTCCTGTTTCAAAGTTATGTAAACAAGTTGGTGTTATTAAAAGTAGATAAGACTATTTATCTAGGCCCTTGAATATCATTTTCCTAGAGTTCTTCTACTATAGGGAAGTCTATGAACTTCACCGGTTTTAAGGTTAATAAAAAGGGATATTATCTTCCCATCTTTCCTAGAACTTAGTCTTTTCTGATCCTCACTTCCTTGATACCCCTTAGGTATGCTGTATTCTTCACCATAAAAAAGAAAGCGCCGATGGCCAGTAATAATTGTATCATATTCTTGAGCAACCACTCCATTCTTAGGTAATTCTAACCCTTGTTGGTAAATATGATTATAAGGCATTTTAAGCTAATATCCTTTTAATTTCTTCAATACGGTCAGCAACTTCACGGCCTTTTTTTGTAAGCTGAATTATCTTGATTCTACCTTTTTTCTCAAAAACAACTAATCCGAGCTCTTCTAAAATCTGAAGAATTTTAACTGCGTGAGAATATGTACAATCAACTTCTTTTGCTAGAACAGAACCATACTTAGCTTTTGATACTTTTTTTAAAGCAATTAACATTAAAGCTGGCTTTCTCCTGAAAAATAAATCAAAGTTGTCTCCCATTTTACCTTATTTTAATATATATATTTTAATCTATATATCCGAGTTAGAAAGTCCTTATAAAGCTTTCTCAAGAAATTCGTCCATAAACAGTAGATACAAATTTATACTGATTTTTTAGGTTGACATTAAGGGGTTGTAAATGTTTAAATAGCCTTTTGCAAAAAGTTCTTGCTGACTTGCTATCTGTTCTATCTCTGTGTTTTTGTTAGCAATAGATTGAGCAATATACTCTCCAGTATCTTCACTTAGAATAGCATTAGTGACTTCTTGTCCTGTTGATGTAAAGATTAAATCAGGATTATCTGCTATTGTTTTTGGTGTTTGGCCTTCATAAGTATGGATCTCTCCTTTTGTAACAACAGAATAAAAATCCTGGCCTTCAATATCAAATGCTATTACTGGTTTTTCTAGTGTAAATGGATTTTTGTGCAAATCATAAACTCCTATCTCGTTTAAAATAAATGATAAAAATTCTGGTTCAATTTCAATATATTGATTCTGTTGAGGAATCTCTTGAAGATTATTTTCTGTTTCTTGAATATTAGAATCTTGAATCAGTTGGTTAGAAATCTTAAGATCTGCTAGAGGATTTTGTAGTTCTATTTTTATATTTGTTTGGAAGAACAAAATATAAACCAAAATACTAGATAGAATTAAAACAATAAATATAAGGATTGAAATAGCAAAGATTGCTTTGTTTGGATAAGCTTTTCTTAATAAAAGATCTATATATTCTAGTTTTAAACCTCTTTGTTGAAGTTTTCTTGTAATCTGCACTGGAGACATCCCAATTTCCCTAGAATTTCTAATTTTTCTAATCAACTCTTTTTCATCTTCCATGTTCTAATTTTAATTATTTGAATACAAGATTAATAAAGTTTGTGTAATCCATTTTTAAAGATATTAAACTAATAATTTATTAAATAAAAAATATAACCCTTAATTAAATTACTTATTCATGGAATATATTAAACTAGGTGTTTTTTATACTACATCTATATGTGTTGCTATGGTCATGTATATTTGTCTTAATCCTAAAACATTTTTTCAGGGAATGAGAACCACAATACCTGATTATATTGATTATAATGCTAGGTGTATTAATGAACCAAAAACAACTCATCAAGCAAATATTTCTGCAAGCTTAATAAAAATGCCCAATAACACTAATAATCTCGAGAAGGTAGTCCAATAGGGTAATAAGAAAATTTAAATAACAATCCTTCTTCTTTAAACCATGATAGATATCAAATTAATCAGGGAAAATCCAGAATTAGTAAAAAATAACCTTAAAAAGAAATTTCAAGAAGAAAAGATTGAGCTCGTTGATAAGGTAAAAAAATTAGATGAAAATTGGAGAAAAGAAAAGCAAAAATCAGATAATCTTCGTTCTGAAAGGAATAAGATTTCTCAAGAGATAAGCAGTTTGATGAAGTCTAAAAACAAAAAAGGTGCAGAAAAATTGATTAAAGAAGCTAAAGATATTCCTTCTAAAATACAAAAGATTGAAGAAAAAATGCAAAAACTTTCATTAGAAATTAAAGAGATAATGATGAAAATTCCCAATATAATTCATGATTCTGTTCCTATTGGAAAAAATGATAAAGAAAATGTTGAGATTAAAAAGTTTGGAAAACCTAAGGAATTTAATTTTCCTGTAAAGAGTCATGTTGAACTTGGAGAAGAATTAGGTATACTTGACTTTGATATTTCTGCAAAAACATCTGGAAAAGGGTTTTACTTTATGAAAGGAGAACTAGCAGAATTAAACATGGCCCTAATAAATTTTGCAAGAGATTTTATGATTAAATATGGTTTTGAATATGTAGAACCCCCATTAATGATTCGAAAAGAAGTTTTAGACGGTGTTTATTCAACTAAAGAAATTGAACAGATGGCATATAAAATCCAAGGTGAAGACCTATATCTTATTGCAACATCAGAGCACCCTTTAATCGGACAATTTATCGGAAGAACTATGCAAAAAAAAGAGCTTCCTATACTTCAAACAGGATATAGTATGTGTTTTAGAAAAGAAATTGGAAGTCATGGTATTGATGAAAAAGGAATATATAGAACTCATCAATTCAACAAACAAGAGATGATTGTAATTTGTGAACCTGAAGAAAGTTATAAATGGTATGATAAAATGTTAAATGCTTCTATTGAAATATTTAAGGCATTAGAGATTCCATTTAGAGTTTTAGAATGTTGTTCTGGAGATTTAGCAGATTTAAAGGCAAAATCATGTGATCTAGAAGCATGGTCTCCAAGACAAAAGAAATATTTTGAGGTTACCTCTCTAACAAATATGGAAGAAGCCCAATCTCGAAGATTAGGAATAAGAATTGAGAATCCTTCTGGACAAAATTATTTTCCACATACATTAAATAACACTGTGATTGCTACATCTCGTGCACTAGTTGCAATAATGGAAAACAATCAGAATAAAGACGGAACAATTAATATTCCAAAAGCACTTCAACCATATATTTATAATAAAAAGAAAATCGGAGGTAAAAAATAAAATGGAGTTCCCTAATGAAGACCTAGATTCAAGAACATTTTTAAGTAATGGGGCCGGGATTGAATCAACCACTCCGATAATTACTGAGTTTAATGATCCTTCTGGAAATAATTTAGGATTTAATTTAGATGAAAGATTAAAAGCAGACTGGGGTAATTTTTATGTTTTTTCACAAGATTTAGCTTATAACTTTTTTAACACATTTAGAATTTGGTGTTAGTAATCTTTAGTCTTCTCACCAAAACCCTTATAAACAAGTTGAAATTTTAATAATTATGGCAGAGATGAACATGCCTGCTGGTTTTGGCGGGTTAATGAGATATAAGGAAGAATATGATTCTAAGATAAAGATAAGTCCAACACAAGTAATCATTCTTATTATTTTAGCAATTGCAAGTATTCTTGCATTAAGAATATTCTTTTAATAAATTTATAATCAAATATAAAATAAACAAGTAATAAATAAAAAATGTTCGGAAATATAAACCCAAAACAAATTGAAGGCGTGATGAAAAGAATGGGAATCTCACAGATTCCTGTAGATGCAAAAAGAGTTATAATTGAAAAAGAAGATTCAAGAACAATTATTGATGAGCCTTCTATAACTAAAGTTACAATGCAAGGCCAAACAACTTATCAAATTACTGGTATGGAAAGAGAAGAATCACAAGATAGCTCTGAAGACGAAGAATCTAGTGAAGAGATAACAGAAGAAGATGTAGAAATGGTTGTTGCTCAAACTAATGTAAGCAAGGAAAAGGCACGTGAAATTCTTGATAAACACAATGGAGATATTGCTTCTGCAATTATAGAATTAAAGAAATAGAGGGAAAATTATAATCTAACTGTCAATTCTAAATCTTTAGTCTTTTCAAAACCAGTCGGATTTAATATTTCTAAACCCTTATTAATTATGTCTGATAAAATCTGCCCTATGTAATTAATGTCCTCATAAAATTCTGCCTGGTGTAACACTGCATTAATCTCTCCTTGAGTAGAATCTAAATTTTTTATTTTATTCTTCTTATTCTTAAAAGCAATACTTAAATAATTACCATTCATCAAGAAATCAGTACTAACCTCTAAGTAAGGTTTTCCATCTTTTGTAAAACATCCCTTCAAAAGAGGTCCAAATTCAATCCAGTCCTTTCGTGTTTCTTTAATATTGGATACAAACCTATCAAATTCATCTTGATAAATATCTTCCAATCTAATAAAATTAAAAAAACTCCAATAACCATTATCTAAATTAATCTTTGAAAGAATATAATCAAAAGGCAATGGAAGAGAAGTTGCGCCAACATCAATTGAATATCTTGAAAATAGATTATTAAAAGATAACTTCTTTTCAAGTTCTAAGGGCACTACAGAATTCATTCTTTTTAGAGAATTTACCTGTTCGATTGAAGCTTCAAAGTTTACTCTTTGGCTAGGTTCTAGAGTGATTTCTGGATTTTGTATTTTTCTTAATAAACTTTGTGCATCAAACTTGAGTCTCATAAGTTAACTTAAATAAAATTATTTATAAATCTTTTCTTTTTGTCATCACTATTAAATAAAAACCACCCCTATAAACTCTACAACAATAAACCATAAAAACCTATTTTATATTCTAATTTTATGCAAGCTGGAAAGATATTTCCTAATAATCATTTTTCTAATTCAACTAAAAATCAAGAAAAATGGGTTGAGAACATAGAAGAAGCTGAAAAGCATCTTAAAATAGCAGACCATATGGCCTATGTTACACTAACAATTCTAAAAGAAAATAGAATGATTATCAAGATATTAGAAGAACTCTATTCTTGTGCAACATGTCTAATGAAGGGTCTGCTACAATATGAATATGCCCTTAAAAGAGTCCCGTTATACAAGAATCCTGAACTCAATTTAAAAACCTTTAAGAACAAAATATCTCCAAGATATTTTAACGAATCTGAGTTAAAAATAATGCTGGCAATATTGGAAATACAAAAAAAACACAAAGAATCTCCTGTAGAATTTGTAAGGAGAGACAAATTTGTTATACTTCTGGGAGACCAGTATATTGTCCTCACTGTTGAAAAAATAAGAGAATTTTTAGGGGTATTAAAAAGGGCCATAATTAGTACAAAAGATAAAATGATTGAAAATTGAGAAAGATATAAAAACTCTAAGCATTTCTATTAATTGCGTCCTATATTTTGAATTAGAGAGGTTAGAATACAATCATGGAAGAAATATCCGATTTACTCAAAGAGAAAACTAGTGCAGATCACCTGCTTTATGTTAGCTTGAAGTATACAAAAACCTGCGATGTTATATTAAATCTTATTGCAAGATGGAAATCTATGATGGAAATGGGCTTTGAAGGATTACTTGAACATGCGTTAAAAAACAAAAAAATACCCTACATGTCTAAGAATCCTAAAGAAAAGATAGAGTTTATGAAGAAATATTTTAAAAAAAATGAAAAAATTCAAGAATCTATACCTTTATACATCTTTTTCAAAAGAATTCCTGAATTAAAAATAAAAAAAGAAGGGGAATTTAGAAAAAATGTTTGTTTAAAAATAATTGAGCCAACTAAAACAATAGAAATAAATATGGAAAAATTAAAAGAGTATTCTGAAATTCTCGAAAACTTTATAAGTGAAGTCAAACATATTCTTTCTAAGTAAAAATTAAAATTAACAAGAAATGGCGAGAATAATCACAATTGTTTCTGGAAAAGGTGGGGCTGGAAAGACTACTAGTGCTATAAATCTAGCTGCTGCATTAAATAAGCTTAATAAGAATGTAATTGTTGTGGACGCAAATCTAAACACTCCAAATCTTGGAATCCATTTAGGAGCCCCAATTGTACCAATTAGTTTAAATCATGTTTTAAACGGTAAGGCAGATATTGAAGAAGCAATATATGAACATTATTCTGGTACTAAAATTGTACCTTCTTCTCTTTCTATAAAAGAATTAACAAAATTTAACACTAAAAATCTTTCAGATGTTGTTAAAAGATTACATCATCTAACTGAGTTTGTTATTTTTGATAGTGCTGCAGGTTTTGGACCAGAAGTTATGGACACGCTAGGAGTAAGTGAAGAAATAATTGTTGTAACAAATCCAGAAATGCCTGCTGTTACAGATGCATTAAAAACAGTTAAAGTTGCTCGTGAAATGGGTAAGGAAGTTAAAGGAGTTATAGTCACAAGACATAAGGGTAAAAGTTATGAGATGTCTTTATCCTCAATCAAGTCTATGTTAGAAACTCCTATTATAGGAATTATTCCAGAAGATGATAAAGTTAAAGAAGCTCTTTCTAAACGTGATGCCATAATGCATACTCATCCTAGAAGTAAAGTTGCGAGAAAGTATTTAGAAATCGCAAGAAAGATTGCTGGAGATATTGTGGATGAAGGTAATTGGTTTTCTAGACTTTTTAAAAGAGAATATTAGATTGCATTAATTATCTATTTCAAAGGATATAAATTTTTATAAAGAGGATTTTGTTGTAAAAAGTATGTCAATAATTGATGAAGAAAATAGGGTATATAGAAGAACAGAGATTTCTGATTCTATTGAGGGGGTTGCCTTAAACCTAGAGGAAGTAGTGGATGAGATTGATAAAAGAAATCCCGCAAGTCTAAAAGTAAAAGAATTGCCAGAGTATAAAACTGTTCTTGATGCAATCAGAAATCTAAGGTCAACTATTACTACTAAATATGACAGAATAAATATGCCCTACAAAGACTAGATATTAATAGATTTTATCTAGCTAACTCTACTTCCAACTTCTATTTCAGAATCAGGTTGAATTAATGAAACAATTGAGTGATCTGAAGAAACTGCTGCTAAAATCATTCCTTGGCTTTCTATTCCTCTCATCATCCTTGGGGCAAGATTTGTGAACAATATGATTTTTTTCCCTTTTAGATCGTCTCTAGAGTAATATTCTTTTAATCCTGCACAGACAGTTTTAAGTTCAGAGCCAATATCAATTTTCAACTTATACAGTTTATCAGCTCCTTCAATATTTTCAACTTCTTGAATTTCTCCAACTTTCAAATCTAGTTTTTCCCAATCTTTGAATTCGATTATTCCTTCTGGTTGTTCTTTTTTTACCATTTTATATTTTTTTAAATAGAATCTCAGATTTTTTAATCTTTGTATTTTTCAGAGGCTTTTGTATTTCTGAAAATTTCAAGTCAAAACCAAGATTCTTTGAAATCTTTTCACTTGTACTAGGAATATAGGGCCATAATAAAATAGCAATTGATTTTATTGAATCAATTAACTCATATAGAACCTCGCGATCATGAGTTTCCCATGGCTTTTTTGATTGGATATACTCATTACATAAATCAACAAATGCAAAAATTTCTGTTAAAGATTTATCAATTTCAAAATTTTCAAAATGCTCTTGAATCTGTTTTAATTTTAACTTTTTTAAAAGTTTATTCTCTTTTACTTTTTTAATACCATATTTTTCAGCAAGAGTTGTAGTTCTTGAAACCAGATTTCCAAGTTTATTTGCAAGCTCATTGTTGTGTCTTTCTGCTAAATCTTTTTCAGAAAAATCTCCATCATGTCCAAAAGGAATATTTCTAAATAAAAAATACCTTAATGTATCTGTACTATATTTTTCTACAAGATAATCTGGATTTACTACATTTCCTAAAGATTTTGACATTTTCTGCCCATTAACAGTAAAATAACCATGAATAAACATATTTTTTGGTAATTCTTTTTTCTGAGAAATAAGAAGGGCCGGCCAGATTGTAGCATGAACTCTTAAAATATCATTAGCCATTAATTGAATATCTGGAGACCAGAATTCTTTTAATTTTTTATTAATAACTAGCCCAGTAATATAATTCCAAAAAGCATCAACCCATACATAACAAGTATGTTCTTTATCAAATGGCAAATCAATACCCCAGGATACTTTTGATTTAAGTCTTGAAATAGGAATATCATTAATACCTTGTTTAATGAAAGAAAGCATCTCATTTCTCCTTTTTTTAGGAAGAATATTGAACTTTTCAGAAGTAATAGATTTTAATATTTCTTCTTGAAAGTTTGAAAGTTTGAACATATAAGAACCTTCTTTAATTATTTCTGGTTCTTTTTTATGTAACACACACTTGCCATCAATTAAGTCATTTTTATTTAAGTATTGTTCACATCCAACACAATAATAAGACTCATAAGTTCCCTTATAGATTAATTTTTTGTCATATAAATCTTGAAGAATTTCTTTAACTTGTTTTTCATGTTCTTTATTTGTTGTTCTGATGAAATAATCATTTGAGATATTTAATGATTTGAAAACTTGCTGAAACTTGTTAGCAATTTTATCTACATATTCTTTAGGTTTAAGATTATTCTTCTGAGCTATTTCTTGTATTTTTTGCCCATGCTCATCTGTTCCAGTTAGAAAAAAGACATTTTCTCCTAATAACTTATGCCATCTTGCTAAAATATCTGCTGCAACAGTGGTGTATACACTGCCTATATGCGGTTCTGAGTTTGCATAGTATATCGGAGTTGTAACATAAAATTTCTTTTTTACCATAGAGCATACAAATCAAAAGCATATAAAAAACTAACTACAACTAAGGAACTGATAGGGAAAACACCCAAATCCATAATATTTATAACTCAAAAAACTATCACTACATTATGGAAAGGGGTGTTAAACAGAGTTCAGAAAAAAAAGTTGGTGAAAATCATCCAATAATTAAAAGGAAAATAGATGAGAGTTTAAAATTAAGTATTAAAGAGGGGACTTATGCTTCTGCATCTGCGGGTTTTGGAACTTCCTATTTTACACCATATGCACTTGCTCTAAATGCCACTTCTAGTGAAATTGGTATTTTAAACGCCCTAATTAACTTGTTACCAAGTATTGTCCAATTAAAATCTTCAAGATTAATTGAGACATCTTCAAGAAAGAGGCTCACAATAAAATTTGTGAAACTTCAAAATTTAATCTATATACCTATAATTTTGTTATCCTTGTTTTTATTATTAAAATTTCCTTATTCTTCTTTTTTAAAATATCTCCCTTGGATATTTATTTTATTAGCCGGAATATTCTTTGCTATTGGTGCTGTTGCTTATCCTCCATGGTTTTCTTGGATGGGTTCTCTTGTCCCTAAAAAATTACGTGGAAAATATTTTGGAAAAAGGAATAGGATTGCTGGATTTTTCGGATTGTTCAGTATGTTAGTTGGTGCAATAATTCTAGACCAGTTTGAAAAACTTGGAATTGTCTTAATTGGTTTTGGAGTAATTTTTATTATTGCATTTTTACTAAGAGTGTTTACTCTTCATTTGCTCCATAATCAGTATGAACCAAAATTAAAAATAAAAAAGAAAGATTACTTTTCTCTGAAAGATTTTATACAAAAGGGAAGGAATACTCCCTTTGGAAGATTTACATTTTTTGCAACCATGATTAATCTTACTAGGAACATTGCTATTCCCTTTTTTGCAGTTTATTTATTAAGGGATTTAGGATTTTCTTATTTTTGGTTTATGGCAATAACAGTTTCTGGAACTCTTTTTCTTTTATTTTTCTATCCAATTGTAGGAAAATTTTCAGATAGATATGGGAATATAAAATTACTTAGAATTTCCTGTTTAATCTGGCCACTTACACCTCTTTTATGGGTTTTATCAGCTTATTTACCTCTTACAGATTTATCTCTTAAATTTTATCTATTAATCGTTCCCCAAATTTTTAGCGGATTTGGTTTTGCAGGATTTATGATTGCTAGTACAAATTATATTTATGATTCTGTTAATTCCCAAAAAAGAAGCTATGGGTTAACTTATTTTAATTTCTTTACAGGAATGGGTTTATTCTTAGGAGCATTAATTGGCTCTGGTTTAGCATTACTTAATATCGGATTTATGAATACCCTCCTATTTATCATATTAGTTTCAGGAATTTTAAGATTTGTAGTTTATTTTATTTTTTCTAAGTCTTTAAAAGAAGTGAGATATGTAAGAAAGGCAACTCTTCCCTTAGTTATTAGAGAACTTAATCCAGCTAGTGGGATTAGAAGAGAGCTCCATGCTGTAGAACACGCATTTGAAAAAATAGAACATCATATTTAAACTAGCTTTTATGTTTTATTTTTCCAATAATCACCCCAATAATAATCCCTAAAATAACTAGATTAAATGGAAAAACTAAATACCCTAAGAGAATTCCCATAAAGCTAGGTATTGGAGTTAAATATAAAACTAATATATCTAAAATAAGTAGAATAACTCCGATTATTTCTCCTTTAACCCAATAAGAGGTATTTTTCCAAATCTCTCCTGTTTTTCTCTTTTCAATGATATGCCCAATTATATTTCCAATAATAAATCCTAATACTGCTAAAACCACTCCGGCGATAATTATGCTGGTAAGTTTAGTTATTGGACTAACAGCACAAGCCATGCCAGCAGGACAAGTAGAAAAAGAATATGAGATAATTGTTCCTACAATACCCAATAGAAATCCTATAATTGCTCCGATAATTCCGCCTTTTGCTAGACCACTTAAATCTTTCCAACCCATATAAAAAATAACATCTCATTAAATTTAAATCTTTCTATAGATTCTATTTTGTTAGAACCAATCTAAACAATGTTAACATTACATTTAAAAGATGGTTATTATTTAATTTTATATGCTAAGAAAAAAATGCCCTCGATGTAGCAACAAAATAAGTAAGAAATTTGACTATTGTCCTTACTGTGGAACCTCTTTCAAAAGGCAAAGAGAAGAAGATGATTTCGGAATGCTTGGAAGAGATGATATATTCAGAGAAGTGCAAAACCAGGTTAAGATGCCTTTTGGACTGAATAAAATAATGGATTCCTTAATTAAACAATTAGGGAAACAATTTTCAGAATTAGATGAATTTAATAATCCAAGTTCTAATCAAAATAATCCTGGAGGAATGAGGGGATTTAAGATTCAAATCTCAACTGGAAAGCCTCCAAAGATAGAACAATTAAGGAACAATAACAACCAATCCCAATCTCAAAAGAATAAGGATTCTTTTAATGCAAAACAAGAAAAAGAAATCTCAATTAAACAGGAAAAAATATCTGAAAAAGAAATGCGAAGAAGAAGAACTTTGCCAATGAAAGATGCAGAATCAATAGTAAGAAGATTATCTGATAGAATTATTTATGAAATATCTGTTCCGGGAGTCAAGGATAAAAAAGATATTACTATTACAAAATTAGAAGATGGAATAGAAATTAGAGCATATTCAAAACTGAATTGTTTTTTCAAATCCTTACCAATAAAAGCAGAAATATTAAGGTATTATTTAGATCAAGGCAGACTATTTTTCGAACTTAAAAATTAAACTTTAAAATGAATCTAGAAAATGAAGTTAATTTAAAACATTTTTATGAATATGCTGTTTCAGTTGTTGAAAAAAATCCTGGAAAATATACTAGTGTTGGCCTAATGATACTAATAGAGAGTTATTCTAAAACTTTTCATAAAGATAATTTAACAAGATTTCAAATACGAAAAGTTATTGATGATTTAGTTAAACAAGAAGAAATTTATTTTAAATCAAAATCATTCCTTGGATTTAAATTTCCTGGAAGAATTTTTCCAGTATAATATTAAGTAATTCAAATATTCTGAAAAAGAAAAAACTTAAACTTTATAAATAACCATTTTCTAACAAGTCTATAAGATGAGCCTGTAGCTCAGCCAGGCTAGAGCGCTGCTCTGATAAGGCAGAGGCCCGCGGTTCAAATCCGCGCAGGCTCATTTTGTGTTTAAAAATAAATTCAACTAAAAAGCTTTAAAAACCTATTTTTTCAAGTATAAACATGACAAAAGGATTATTTCACTATTTAAGAGAAGCCTGGAAAAAACCAGACAGAGAAGTATTGAAAAAAAGAATGATTGAATGGAGAAAATCAAACACTATTGTAAAAGTTGAAAAACCATTAAGATTAGACAGAGCTAGAGCTATGGGGTATAAAGCTAAAAAAGGAATCATAGTAGTTAGGGTAAGAATTGGCCGAGGTGGTAGAAAAAGAACTAGACCACATAAGGGTAGAAGGAGTAAAAGAATGACTCCTAAAAAAGTTCTTAAAATGAACTATAAAGAAATTGCAGAACAAAGAGCTTCTAGAAAATATAAAAATATGGAAGTTCTTAATTCATATTGGATTGGTAAGGATGGTATAAATTATTTCTATGAAATAATCTTAGTTGATAGAGAACAACCAGAAATAAAATCGGATAGACAGTTAAATTTCATAACAAAACCTTCTTCAAGGGGTAGAGCTTTTAGAGCTCAGACAAGTGCAGGTAAAAAAGCTCGTGGACTTAGAAACAGTACAATTAAAGCTCCAAAAGTTAGACCATCTCTAAGAGCTAATAGAAGACGTGGAAACTAGTTTTTATTAATTTTAGGTATTTCTTAGAATTCTTATAATAATGAATAAAAATCTGTAGAGTCTAAGGGCTTATTTTCATAGGGTAAATACATTTTGTCTGTAGTATGTGGAAGTAAGGAGACTACTGGAAGTTTTGAAATATCACATACAGCTCCTAATCTTCTATCAAGAGTTTTAAGAACTTGTTCTCTTGGTTTTTTATTAAACTCTTTTGTCCAAAAATCTTTTTTCTGCATTGTAACAGCACAGGCAAGACCATCATAAATTCTTATACACTTAAACTCTGGATTTTCATCTAAGTTAGCAAGGGTATGATCTATCATGTTTTTATGCATGCCTGACAACTTTCCAAACATATCAAACATTCCCAAACCTTGAAAGGTGTAACTTCCATCTTGTCCTTGGTAAACAAAAAGGAAATTTCCTGGCTGAACAACTTTCTTATCGATAACTGTCTTAATATTATTCTTTTTTCTATCTGAGGCAATAATTCTACTGTCAAGTGGCTTTTCAATACAATGGAGATTATTTTTAAATTCATATGCAAGAAAATGATTCCAAGAATTAGGCCTGTATGCGCATCTCAAACCATGGCAATGCAGGGTTAATGCTGCAAAATCGTTATTTTTCTCAAGATTTATAATAATCTCATCCATCTTACCACCATCGATAATTGGTGAAAACCAATAACTGTTTACCCTGAATGATTTGCACTCTCCTCCAGGACCCATATAATATGAATCACCACCATAACATTTTTCAGAATTAACTAAATCTGCTTTTTTAAATAATTCTCTTATTTCTTTTTCTTCATCTCCACTTAAAACAATTAATTCTCTAAAAACTTTTTTATGGGACATATTCCGTTGTGGAGAATATCTATGGAATGTAAATTTATCTTTTAAAACTTCCATAACTGGTTGTTCCCTATCTAAACCTCGCAGAATATTAGAATCTTCATATTCTGTAAATTGTTTACCTAGCCAGCGAGCATTATTTAATTTGCCTGCTAAATTAAATCTTACAAGCATATTATGGATATACCAATTATCATTACCAAATTTACTAAATTCTTCTCTTAAAAGACTTGTATCTCTTCTAACATTCTGGCGACTAACCCATTTTTCAAGATTAAGTATTTTATTTGGTTTTTTAGCCATTCAAGAATAAAAAAAGTCTTATTTTTAAGATTATAGATATTTTAATGTATATTTCTTATTAAGTAATAAAAAAAGAAGAAAATTTTAAATTTTTAGTTATTATTCAAACTTGTTGAATCTTTGAAGTGAACTAAAAGGGAAAGGCCTTTTGTTTGTTTCGAAAGTCATGTATCTTGTAAGTTTATAGAATTCTGTATTCCAATACTCACAAAAATCTGCAATGTTTTTGTTCCTTTTACCACTAAATACAACAATAAACCAATGGATTATTGTTAAGATACAAATCAGAGATCTCCAAATTCCAAGTAAAAGCCCAGAGATTATTCCTACAATAATCCTCATCCAAGCTTCTTTTCTTTCACTCTTTTTCTTGACCATAAAATAAATTGGCAAAAATGGTTTATAAACCTTTTATCTATCACAATAATCCTTAAAAGTTTAATTTAATATTTTTAATTATGGAAAGCTATAGAAATAAAATCTCTGCAGGGAGTTATGATCTTAACAAATTTCTCTTTGGAGGTTATGAAAAAGATATAATTACCACTTTTTATGGGCCTGGAGGAAGTGGAAAATCTAATTTTTGTATGATTGTAACAGTTAGTCAAGCCAAAAAAGGAAATAAAGTCATATTCATCGATACTGAAGGAGGTTTTTCATCAGATAGAATAAAACAAATTTTAGGTTCTGGAAAAGAAGGGTCAGAAGAATTAGAAAAAGTTCTAGAAAACATTTTGTTGTTAAAACCAACTACATTTAAAGAACAAGAGCAGGCTTTTTTAGAATTAAATAAACAAGTTAAGATGGGAGATGTCTCTCTAATTATCGTAGACAGTATTGCAATGCTTTATAGACTTGAACTTGGAGATGCAATTAAATCTAAAGAAGATGAGCAAATAAGAGAAGTTAATAGAAAATTATCTGAACAATTGAAACAATTAAATGAAATTGCAAGAAAACAAGAGATACCCATAATAGTAACTAATCAAGTCTATGCAGAATTTCTATCCTCAGAAGAAATTAAGCAAGGAGTCCAAAAAGGAGTTAGTATGGTTGGTGGAGACCTTTTAAAATATTGGTCTAAATGTTTAATTGAGATTCAAAATAATCGGGGGAAAAGAAAATTGATTATTAAAAAACATCGTTCTATGCCTGAAAAAGAACTGACTTTTGAAATTACTAATCAAGGTATTAGAAAACGGGGCTGGATTTAAAAAGATATTTATAATTTTTTTCTACTTTTTTTCTTCTTTTCTTTTTCACTAGCTTCTGTATTTTTTAGTGCGACTTTTTCTGCTACTTTTTTCCCTTTCTTATCAGTTTCTTCTGCCTGCTCCTGTTCTCTCTTCTCCTTATTTTCCTCTGCTCTTTTTCTACTAGGACACTCTGGATTAAAACAGAATTTCCATGGCCTTTTACCTTTTTGCAAGGCCATTACTAAAGGAAATTTACACTCTTGACATAATTCTGGTTGACCTTCTTTATCTTGTACAGGTTTCATTAATCCATAAGGGGGGAGAGTGTAAGTATTTTTACATTCTGGGTAAGCATTACAAGCTACAAAATATCTTCTAGACTTTCTATTGTACAAAATAACTAAATCTCCTTTGTTACACTTAGGACATTTCATTAGGGTGTTTTCTTTTCTTTGTTCTTCTCGAAGTTCTACTGTTCCTTCTGCTAATTCTCTGCCTATTTTTTCTTGGTGTTTAATCATACTTTTAGCAATCTCAGTTATAACTTTTTTCGATTTATCTAAAATTTCTTTTTCTCTTTCTTCTAGTTCTGACTTTCCTGCTTTTAATTCTACTAGTTCTTCATTTTCTAGTTCTCTTGTTAGTTGTTCATCAAGAATTATCGGAGAGTGTTTTTTTAGTGTAGATACAAGCTTCATTCCAAGGGGTGTTGCCTGAATTGATTTTTCTTTTACATAGTTTCTAGAATAAAGAGTTTCAATTATATTGGCCCTGGTTGCCTTTGTCCCGAGGTTTCTCTTTTCTAGCTCTCTAACTAGGGAAGCAGGACTATACCTATTTGGGTGTTTTGTCATTTTTTCTTCTATTCTTAATTCTCTAATATCTACCTCTCCGTTGATTGTGTCTAGTTTTTCTTCTTTTAATTTTGCAGGATAAACATTTATCCAATTTTTCTCTTTTATTACTAAACCTCTTGCAACAAAATTTAATCCATCTAATTTTACTGTTAATTTTTTACTTTCAACAATTGCAGGAATTGCAAAACATGAAATAAATCTCTGAACAATTAAGTCGTAAAGTTTTTTTTCACTTCCACTTAATTTTTTAAATTCTCCTGTTGGATAAATTGCCGGGTGTGCAGGATCTGTTTTCTTACCTTTTGTAGGTTTTTTATTTACTGCATATTTCACAAGACTAGTGTGTTTTTTTAGTTGTTTTAATATTTTATAATAACCAATATCTTCTGGATATTCTTGAGAAGATGTTCTAGGGTAAGAAATAAGACCTGCAAGATATAGTGATTGGGCTGTTTGAAGTGTCTGACTCGGAGTCAGGCTACAAAAACGATAAGATTCTGTCTGAAGTGTTGTTAAATCAAATGGTAATGGTGGATTAACAATCTCCTCCTTAATTACAGTAGTAGCTATTGCTTTTTTCCCTTTTAGTTGATTAAATTTTAAAAGTTCTGATTTTTTTGTTAAATCTTTAATATACTGTACCTCTGCCTTATTCTTATTTAAATCTTGAATTTGTAAAAATACTTGCCAGTAGGGTTGTGGTTTAAACTTTTGTATAATTAGTTCTTTTTCTACAACCAGAGATAGTGCAGGTCCTTGAACACGACCAATTGAAAGAATCTGAAACTTTCCTGTAGAAGATAGTGCCTTCATTAATCCACGAGAGAGATTAATACCGTAATACCAGTCTAGATAGTGTCTAGTTTCTCCTGCAACTGCCTGATTCCAATCTAAGTGAGGTGATAAATTTGTAAATGCTTTTTCTAGTTCTGGTTTTGTTAGAGATGAAAATTTCATTCTCTTTGCATCATCCATCCCTGCAATAAATCTCACAATATTGAGACCAATTACTTCTCCTTCTACATCATAATCTGTTGCCACAATATACTCGTTAGCATTTTTAGATAATTTGTTAAGAACATCAAAATATTTTTTAGTATATGCAGCCCTCTTATTTTCGTAATTCGGTCTCCACTCTACATCAAAGTTTGGAAAAGGCCCGGTTTTCTTTATCTGTGCTATCCCAAATAAATGTCCTACTGCACACCCCACAACATAATTCTTACCATCACGTGAAAACTCGTAATAAGATACCTTAGACTTGTTTGTAACTTTTCTATCTGTGCCGTCGCTAAGTGCTGCAGCTATTTTTTCAGCTGCCTGAGGTTTCTCAGTAATAATTAGAGTAACAGCATTTTTTCCAATAACCTTAGTAGTTTTCTTACTAGGTATCTTAAAACTAGATTCTTTCTTCTTGCTCTTAGCAGTTTTCTTTGTTTTAGAAACTGTTTTTTTCTTGCTCTTTTTTATAGAAACTTTCTTAGGCATGTTATTTGATACTTAGGAGGCTTTTTAATTTTTTGGGATTAACTCTAGTGTAATTAAATTTTTATATTACCTCTCCATTAGGTTTTTTATGGTAGATGATTCAGATAAACCAGGCGATTCAAATAATCTAATAAATAGAATGGTCTTATTAGCAAACGAGATAATTAAATTAACAAATCAAAAGTATATTCTAACAAAACAAGAAGTTCAAGAAATAATAAACAATAAAATTCATGATGAACTAAGAATAGAACACTCTCTAGACTCTCTTTTAGAATGTATTGTTTATAGTAAGGGTAAAAAGGAATTTCAAGAATTAACTAAGTATTATAGATGTATAAGTCCTGCAGGGGCAGATTTTTATGATGAATGTTTAACAGAAACACTTCGAGAAAATCTAGTGATTAACATAACCAAAAAAGTTTATCCAGAAGATGCTATTCCAGATAATCAAAAACCTGGTGCAAAAGCAGGAAATCCTTATGTAGATAAAAATCTAGACACTATAAGAAAATTTCAATCAGGGGAATATTATAGAAAACAAATGAAGATTCTAAAATGGGATGATGAATCTAATCAAAGAAGAATATAAAACTTTTACACTTCAAAAATCTTACCATGTCTCCCGACATTAATAACGTGGGTCTTACCAATTTTTTCTTCAATTCCTTCTGCCTCGTGAATATGTGCAGAAAGGAAAAAATCTGGCTGAAACTTATCTATTGCTTTTCTTAAAGCAGAACTTCCGTGAAAACCAGAAAATTCTGATTTTGTTTTTGCAGCATGAATATGAGAAATAAGAATTTTCTTTTTTAATTCTGGATTAGTTTTTCCTAGTTTTTTTAATTTTTCAAAGTTTTTTTCTAATTTTTCAAAAGTTTTTTTCTCGTTAAGTTCTAATTGAAAATCAGGACTACCAACTCCAATAATCCCTACCCCCTTATAAGTCGCATAATAACCATCAAGATTTTTCACACCATAAATTTCTGAAAGCTGTTTTGCATCAAGACTAGAATCCCAGTTCCCTGGCACAAATACAACCTTCTTATTTACTTTTTGAAATGGTTTTACCAAATTTCGTGACTCAACAAATCCGTGAATATCTCCCAATAACATAACCAAATCCACATTATTCTTATCTGCTTTTTGAGCTAATTTTTTAGCTAGGTTTGAATCTCCGTGTAAATCTCCAATTGCAAGAATCTTAAGCTTTTCTTGCTTTTTTGAAGTTGGTTTGCTAGTAATTTTTCTAGTTGATTTTTTCACTGGTTTTTTCTTTGTTTTCATACAGATATAAAACCCAACAAGTTTTTAAATCTCTTGGGTCTTAACATATTATGACTAATAATAAGCCAGAACTAGGTAAGTATAATGCCCTGGAAATAGAAAAAAAGTGGAAAGATTACTGGGAAAAGCAGGGTACTTACAAATTTGATTCTAAAAACAAGGCGCAAATTTTTAGTATTGACAATCCTCCTCCAACTGTTTCTGGACAGATGCATATTGGTCACGCTTTTCAGTACTCTCAGCAAGATTTTGTAGCTAGATTTAAAAGAATGTCTGGCCAGAGTGTATTCTACCCGTTTGGAACAGATGATAACGGTCTTCCTACAGAGAGATTAATAGAGAGACTAAAAAATGTTAAGAGCAAGGACATGACTCGTGCAGAATTTATCAAGCTCTGTCTAAAAACACTAAAAGAAATTACACCAGATTTTATACAAGACTGGAAAAATATTGGGATTTCTTCTGATTATAGTTTAGCCTATTCAACTATTGATGATAACTCTAGAAAAATGTCTCAAAAATCATTTTTAGAGCTTTATAATAAAAAACTAATTTATACAAAAGAGTTTCCAACAATCTGGTGTCCTGAGTGTCAGACAGCTATTGCTCAGGCAGAATTAGAAGACAAAGAGCTTGCAAGTTTGTTTTCAACAATAAAGTTTTCTTGTGAAGGAAAGGATTTATTAATTGCTACAACACGTCCAGAACTAATACCTGCGTGTGTTGCTATTTTTTACAATCCTAAAGACGAAAGATTTAAACATCTAAAAGGTAAGAAAGCTAAAATCCCTTTATTTAATTATGAGGTTCCTATTCTTGAAGACCCTAGTGCAGACATGGAAAAAGGCACAGGAATGTTAATGGTTTGTTCTTATGGAGACAAGTTTGATGTTGAAGCAATAAATAAACACAAGCTAAATCCAAGAATTATTTTAAATCAAAACGGGACACTTAATAAGCTTGCAGAAAAATATAAAGGGTTAAAAATAAAACAAGCAAGAAAACAAATTCTTGAAGATTTAGAAAAATCAGGACTAATTACAGAAAAAAAGCAGATTTCCCACGCAGTTAATGTTCACGACAGATGTGGAACAGAAATAGAATTTATAACAACAGCTCAGTGGTTTATTAAAATCCTAGATAATAAAAAAAAGTTTCTTAACCAAGGTAAGAAAGTTAGTTGGTTACCAAAATTTATGTACAAAAGATACGAGAACTGGGTTGAAGGTTTAGAATGGGACTGGTCTATTTCTCGAGACAGACACTTTGGAATTCCAATTCCTATTTGGTACTGTGATAAGTGTAATCAGATTATTTTACCCGATGAAAAAGAACTACCAATAGACCCTATACAAACTACTAAAAAATGTCCTAAGTGTGGTGCAAAAGCAAGACCAGAAGAAAAAGTTTTAGACACATGGGCTACGTCTTCAATTACTCCTCAGATTTGCGCATCTTTAGTAAACAACAAAGTTAAAATTCCGTTTTCAATCAGGTGCAATGCTCATGATATTATTAGGACATGGGATTTTTACACCATTGTTAAATCGCTTTATCACGAAAACCAGATTCCTTGGGAAAACATGATGGTTTCTGGATTTGTTACACTTGGAAAAGAAAAAATGTCAAAATCAAAAGGCAATTCTGTAAAACCTCAAGAAGTAATTGAAAAATATAGTGCAGACGCTCTAAGGTTCTGGGCATCTGGTTCTAAACTTGGAGAAGACCTAGACTATCAAGAGCAAGATATGGTTACAGGTAAAAAGTTTATCAATAAGCTATGGAATGCTTCTAAATTTACTTTTATGAATCTTGAAGATTACAATCCTATTAAGCAGGGAAAACTAAAAACGCTTGAAAAAATTGACCAGCAATTTTTAGACAGGCTTAACATCTTAATCACTGCAGCAACAGTAAGTTTTGAAGAATATGGGTATAGTAAAGTAAAACAGAGTGTTGAAAGATTTTTCTGGAATATGTTTTGTGATAATTATTTAGAAATTATTAAGTATCGGATTTATAATCAAACTGGCGATAAAAAATTATCTGCACAGTACACTCTTTACACAAGTTTACTTGCAATCCTCAAGATGGTTGCTCCGATTATGCCGTTTGTAACAGAGGAAATATATTGCTCTTATTTTAAACAGTATGAAAAGATTGATTCTATTCACCTGACAAGCTGGCCAGAAGCAGAATCTACAAGCAAGACAGACAAGGGCAAACCAAAGGACACAAAAGAGCTCGATTTATTCTTAGATCTACTTGCAAAGATTAGACAGGAAAAAACAAAACAGCAAAAGTCAATGAAAGCAGAAATCACACTAAATCTAGAAAAAACACAACAGACAGCTCTTAAAGAAATGTTAGATGATTTTAAAGCTGTTACTTCTACACGTGAGATTAAGACAGGAAAGTTTAAAATTGAGTTTATCTAATATATAATATGGTAAAAAAGAGGGAAAAGCAAACAACAAAAAAGAAAAAGCAGACTAGGTGGCAGAGATCTCCTCTCTGGCTAAAAACAGGAATTGTCTTTTTTGTAATTGATTTTATTTCAACTGCAATGATATTTATTCTTGCTTTACTAGAGTATTCTTCAGTAAGTTTACAAAATATAGCCTCTTGGACTGTACCTATTTTAGTTTATTTTAGTTTTTTGCCTTTTTTTATTTTTGTTAAAAATATTGAAAATGGCTTTCTAAGAACTAATTTGCTAATCTTAATATCTTTTGTAGCCTACTTCTTAATTGGAAGCCTAGTTGGTTTGATAATTCAAAAATTTAAGAGATAAGTTTAAGATTGAGTTCTGCTAGATTACAATAATTCTTATAAACCAGCATTATTCCTCATTTTTATGAACAGAATAGAGTATTTTAACTGGGTGCGGGACATACCGTATCGTTGCCCACTTAATGCTGAAGAACCAGACTATTGCTGTCTAGGAAAACACAAGATTCTTGAAAGACTCTTAAAAAATGCTGGATTAGAAGTAAGGCCTAAGGTGTGTGATTCTGATTGGAGTAGTTTAAATCTACCTACAAAAATTATAAATCTTCCTCACGAGGATGAAATTTTTCATGTTTATTTAGAAGTTAAAATTAATGGAAAATGGAAACAGATTGATGCTAGCCTAGATAGAGGTCTTGCTCCTAAATTTCCACTGATTGAGTGGGATGGGCATAATGATACTCTCCTGTGTATTGAACCTAAAGGAACAACATACTCTCCAAAATCAAGTCTTGAGATATATCATGAAGTTGAAAATGATTTTACTTCTGATAAAGAGTTTTATAGTTCTTTAAATAACTGGCTTGAAGAAATAAGAAAGAAATAAATCTAGAATTTTACTATATTGTGTTATTCTAAAGTAGTTACAAATAGAAAAGTTTATAAATAATTATCCAACTATGATTACTATGGAAAGTACAATGAAACAAAAAATAAAAGACTATGTAAAGTGTGCAGTCGGTAACAGATTCACTCTTGGAAGGCATCTTGCCATGGGTTTATCTCCATTATTAGGATTTATTGAGTATAGTATTACAAAAAAATTTCCAGTAGCTAGTGTTGGTTTATTTGAGGCGGGCTTTTTTTCTCTTTTTATGACTAACTACGGTCTAGACACCCTAAATACCTACAAAAAAACTAAAGAACATATTCAGCAACACAAAACTATTGATCCAAGATTTAAAGATAAATATTCTAAATTGTATTGTAATCAAGTTGGAATCAAATTAGCTGCAGAAGAAGCAGGATTAGAACATCTAATTTAGAAAGATCTATTGCTCAGCTCAGCTAAGATTAAATTACAATAAAATAATTAATAGGGAATTTTCTACCTAAAACCAGCCCCAAATCTGCATAGCTCTGAATAAAATATAAAACCAGCTAAATATTCCGTGCAAGATTGCCCAGAGAATCTTCTCGCTTCTGGTATAAGACAGAATCATTGCAAGTGCAGACCCAAAAACCCAAAATCCACTGCAATGGCCTCCACAACGTGTCTTGTGTTTTTTGTCTTTGTTTTCACGAATCACCTTGCCAAGATTTCTAACTTTTATGTCAATATCAGGCTTGTTTTTTGATTTCTTTATCACCTTTTTTACCATGTTTTTATTAATTTTTTTAAGTATAAAAAGGTGTTGGTAAGAATTTTTAAAAATATAAAAACCTGACTATCTAACTTCTAGCATGGAACAATACTGGACACCAGATAAATTAATTTTTGAAACTTTAGAATTTTGTTTAGAGAATTACCCTCCTACCAACATATATATCCGAGATTGTGGGGGTTATAGAGAGAATGGTAAATATGATTGGGCAGGAAAAACAAAAGTTAGAAAAAAACTAGAAAATAGAACTCTTTATTTTAAAAAAGATGACTCGGGTTTACACATGCTAGTGGATTCTGATGAAGTGTTTCATTTTCCTTTAAAAGATTATCATAAAGGATTTTCAATAGCCTATGAAAGAATTGATTCTGAAGGAAGACTAATCATGCTAAGTGGGGGAATAGATCCTTATGACCCTAACAAACCAAAACCTAGACAATCAACCTTAAGAATTATATTGGATGCTCATTTAATGGAGATAGATTTTGAAGGGAGAATTGAACTTAAATTTCATTCTTGGTGGGATAAACCTTATTTCAAATACTGGACTGTTGAAAAGCCGAAAGATTTAGATAAATAGGTTATATACTTTAAAGTATAGATTTCTTTAAAAAAAAGAAAATCCTATAAAAAACATGGTAACACCAAAAAAAGACCTAACTTACCAATCTACTGTAGACAGGGTAGTAAAAAATCTTGTAAAAACAGGCATGAGTTCTAAAGAAGCCACTGAACGAGCAACAAAAGCTATCCACCTATACTGGCCTGATAAAAATAATCATGATAGAATTGATGAAGAAAAAATCTATAAAAAACTTGGCAACGGAATTGCGAGAAAGATTTTTGATCAAGTTGTAAAACCATATACAAGGTTTGTATACAGGGTTAATAAAAGAAGGTGTGAACTTATAATGGCTGAAGGTAAAGAACCGCAAACAAATGATGAAAAAATTAACTCTAGAAAAGAATTAAAAGAACTAAGTTCAATAGTTGATGATTATTTTGAGAGGCTTCAATATTATGATAAAGAAAATTTTCTTGATTTTTCTCTTTTAGATAAGTGTGATAAAATAATTAGGTCTTCTGAATAATCAAACTAAATTCTACCTGAAAATATAAAAAGCCCCCTACATAACCCTATTTATGGATGATGCACAAAAATACGAGCTCGAGGCAACAGTAGAAGAGCTTGAAGGCTATCGTGGAAGGCACACAGAATTAATCACTGTTTATGTGCCTGCAGGATATACTCTTACTCAAGTTGGAAAACAGATTGAAGATGAAAAAGGAACAGCAACAAACATTAAATCAACTTCTACTCGTAAGAATGTTGTAAATGCTCTGGATAAAATTGGAAGACAGTTAAAACTTATTGAAAAAACACCTAAAAATGGGCTTGTTCTTTTTGCAGGCAATGTTTCTGATGTTGAAGGAAAAGAAGATTTACAACTCTGGACAATAGAACCTCCAAAACCTTTGAAAGTAAGAATGTATAGGTGTGACCAGACTTTTGTTCTTGACCCTTTAAAAGAAATGCTTGAAACAGACGAGGTTTATGCTATTCTTGTAATAGAAAGAAAAGAGGCAACAATAGGAATTTTAGAAGGAAAATCTATTCGTGTCTTGCAACACATGACTTCTGGTGTACCTGGCAAAGTTAGAGCAGGTGGACAGTGTTTATCTCCAGATACACTTATAATGAAAGATGATGGAGAAATATTAAAAATTAAAGAATCTCATAATCCTTTATTAGTCTTATCTGAAAATTTTAATACAGAAAAGACAGAACAAACCCCTTTAATTGCAAAATGGAAAAATAATAAAGAGTTGCTAAAAGTTACTACTTGTTATCCTAGGTTTGAAATTAAAGCTTCAAAAGACCATACCTTTTTTGTAAGAACTAGTGAGGGTATAAAAGAAAAACCACTATCAGAAATAAAACAAGGAGACTATTTAGTCATGCCAGAAAAAATTAATCTAACACTTAATCCTCAAAAAATAATTTTCAAACCAATTATAAAACAAGCATTTAACACCAAAAAGATATTTATTCCAAAAATACTAGATTCTGAATTAGTGAAAATTTTAGGATATTATTTAGGAGATGGGAGTCATGAGATAGATAGAATATCTTTTTCTGAGCAATCAAAAGAAGTAGTAGATAAATATAATCAATTAATATCTAATTATTTCAGATTAAGGGGGAGCTTAAGATTTAGGGAAAACAAAGGTTACTGGCAATTAAGATTTCATAGCAGAGTATTATCTCAATTTATTGATTCTTTTTTTAAAGAAAAAAACAAAACACTAAGTCAAGGAATTCCTTTAATTGTTTTAAGGTCTCCAGATAATGTCTTAGCTTCGTTTATTAAAGGGTTTTTTGATGCAGAGGGGTATGTTTCCTCCAATAGGGTCGCATTTGGAATAAATAACCAGATATTATCTAAACAGATGCAGTTTGTATTACTTAGGTTGGGAATAATCTCTTCAATTTCAGAGTATGATAACAAGAAAAACCCTTATTCAAATAAAACAAGATATACTTTAGCAATAGATGATTTAGAGTCTTTAAAAAAATTTAAATCTCTTATTAATTTTAGTTTTTCAAAAAAAAGAGAAAAACTAGAAAGTCTAATAAGAAACAGAAGTAAGAAAAATAAGATTAGACAACTAATTGTAAATGGAAAAGAAGTAGCAAAAATAATTAGAAATTCTGGATTAAATACAAGAGATTTTAATCAACCTTATTTTTTTTGTAATAAAAGACAAATGAGCAAGGAAATGTTCAAAGAAAAAATTCTAGGAAAAATAAAGAATCTAGAACTAAAAAGAAGACTAGAAATGTTCTATAATTCAAATTTAATTGCAGTTAAAATCTCAAAAATAGAATCTATTGGCAAAAGTCAAACAATAGACATTGAAACTAAAAATCACAATTTTCTTGCAAACGGGATTGTAGTGCATAATTCATCTCAAAGATTTCACAGAATTACAGAAGGACTTGCAAAAGCATTTTTTAGGAGAGTAGCAGATTCAATGAAAAAACATTTTTTTGATAATAAAAAATTAAAAGGGATTTTAGTTGGTGGGCCAATTCCTACTAAAGATGAATTTTTAGAAACAGGCCAGTTAGTAACAGCATTAAAAGAAAAAGTTATTGCTGTTCGTGACATTGGTGATACAGAACTAGCTGGTTTAAAGGCATTAGTTCAAGCAAGTGAAGATGTCTTAGCAGAACAAGAGATTACAAAACAAAAACAAATTCTTGATGAGTTTTTCACAATGCTTGCAAAAGAGCCAGATAAGGTTGCATATGGAGAAACAGAAGTCAAAGAAAGGTTAGAACAAGGAAGTGTTGGAAAACTTATTCTTTCAAGATCTTTTGATAGGGCAAAAATAAAAAAATATGAAGAACTTGCAAAAAACACTTCTGCAGAAGTGCATATTGTTTCTAAAGAAACTCCTGAAGGAGTTCAGTTTGATAATCTTGGCAGTATTGGTGGTATTCTAAGATTTGCGATTGCTGGATAAACAAGCAGGGCAATCTTTAAAAGTAAACAAAATAGTTCATTTTAGAGGTGTGGTCCTCAGAAACCTAATTCTGAATAAAAATGAAACCACAAATAGAAGATAAAAAATATGATAGACTGAAAAGGGTAATGAAAATTGCACTGAGATATCCTGGTAATTTTGAAGTTACTGGTATGAAAAATATTAATCAACCTTCTATAATCGCAGCGACCCATTCTAAATTTTCAGATAGTTTTGTTTTTGGAACTGCTATTTCTAGTGAAGATACAAGAGTTGCTTTTTTTGATGGGTCTACAAAATGTACATGGGCTCTACCAAAAATCGCTAGAATAATTATGGTTGGAAGATCAAGAGAAGAATATTATGCAGATGCAATAGACTATTTAGAAAGAGGATATAATACCTGTATGTATGTTCAAGGAAAAATAGAAGAACAAGGAAATATTTCTAGAGTTAGAAAGGGTGTTTTTCATTTTCAAGATTATGTTAAAAATATGACTGGTAATCATTATCCTATTATTCCAGCTACAATTGAGAGAAAATGGAATTACAGTTTTCCTTGGGGAAGAAAAGCTATTATAAATATTGGAGAAGAGTTTATTTCTACTAGAAGTTCTGCAGAAAAATGTTCTGAACTAAAGAAAACATTAGAAAATATGTTTACAATAAAATAAAGAATATTTTTAAAATTTAAATCCAGCCCCAAATCTGCATAGCTCTAAATAAAACATAAAACCAGCTTAACACTCCATGCAATATTGCCCAAAGAATCTTCTCACTTCTTGTGTAAGACAAAATCATTGCAAGTGCAGAACCAAAAATCCAAAAATGTCCGCCATGATGGGCATAATGATTTTTACCCTTAGTATCGCAACAAACTTTATCAAGATTCCTAACTTTTATGTCAATATCTGGCCTCTTTTTTTTGTTTGATTTTTTTATCACCATAATAAAATTAATGGGAAATAGTATAAAAAGGTGTTGGTAAGAAGGTTGTTAAGGTATTCATCAAGAAAACTATTTAAGATAGTTTGCATGACTCTTTCTTTTTTTCCAAGAAACTACAACTTTAAAAACTAAAATTAAAAGTGTAAGCCAGAATAATCCTAAACTTAATCCAGCAATAACATCACTAAACCAATGGACATTAAGATAAATTCTACTTATTCCAATCATTAAAAACAGAGCGATATTTCCAAAGATAAATAAGTTTCTTAAAGTTATATTTTTAATATCGTCTTTAAATGAATAGATAAGTAAAGAGAAAAATATTACGGCCATTGTTGCATGTCCACTTGGAAAACTATATCCAGAAACATTAATTAATGCGTTTTCTGGTCTTGCTCTCTGAATAATCTGTTTTATTAAAAGTTCAAAAAATAACCCTCCAGCCATGCTGAAGAATAATAACAGAGAATTATACCATTTCTTTTTATAGATAAGGACTGCAAATAAAATTAAACATAAAATGAATAAATTAGTTAAATTTACAATATTTGTGATGAATATCATTATTCTATTAAGTAATGGATTCCAAAGCAAAACTACTTTTGTGCTAATCCAAAAGTCTAATCTTGTTATTAATTCATTACCAATAACATCATCTATCATCTTAGACAAAACATATAGGGATGAAAGATTTATAATTAAAGCATAAAGATTATACTTTGTGAATATATGTTTTCTTTTATTTATGAATCTATATATGAGAATAAACAAAACAGTTACTAATAGGGCTATAAAAAGAGCTTCACTGAGATACTTAGATGCAAGTTCATAACCACTTCCAAAAATATAACCAATCATCACAAAAGCGATTGCTAGAGCAATTCCTCCGATAATATTATAATTTAAAAATTTAAAAAATGAGAGATTAGAAGAACCAGCGACAAAAGGAGCAAACGCCCTTGTTAGAGAGTTAAATCTTCCAAGAATCAATATTTTTCCTGGATGACTATTCATTATTTTTCTTGTCTTTTCAAAATGTTCTGGTTTAAAGAAAATATATCTACCATATTTTCTTATGAAAGAATAACCATATTTTCTTCCTAGCAAATATCCAATTAAATCACCTATAATTGACCCTATTGCAACAATAATAATTGTATATCCCAGGTTTAGAATTCTAAGTTTAGAAAGAAATCCTCCAACAATAATAATTGTCTGGCCAGGAACTAGTAAACCAAAAAATGGAGAAGACTCTAATATGGAGGATAATAATAGAATAGTATATCCCCAGCTACTTAATGCAGGAACTAAAAGAGATAAGATTCTATCAATAATAAACATATTTTCTAAGAGATAACACAATATATAAATTTGTTTAAATGAATCAAATGAATCTTAGAAAATTTATTTCTTTTTTCTCCGTTTGAAAAATACTAAAATAGAAACTAATAACACAAAAAATAATCCTGTTGCAAGATATGCAAGAAAATTGGTCTCTGGTTCTGGAAACAAGAATAAAACTACCAATCCAATGATAACAATAAGAGAAATTAAATATTTGAATCCTTTATTTTTCATATTTAGTTATTGCTTAAGAACTATATAAATTTTTTACTTTTTTAATAAAATCCTTCTCAACAAACCTTTTAAAATCCTAATTCTATAGAACATCATGGAAAAAGAGCGAGAAAAAGAGGAAAAATCTGTCGAACATGTTACAGGCGAGACAGCAGAAGAGCTCGATAATGTTTTTGATGAAAAAGAGCGAGAACTTGAAGAAAAAACAGAGGCAGCCCTCTTTATAGCAGGCAAATTTCTTAATACACAAGAACTACTCATGTTAACAGACATTAATCCAATAATGTTGCGTGAAATATTGCATAGACTTGAGAAAAAACATTCTGTTGGAGCAATAAGACTTGTAAAACGGGGCGAGTCTTGGAAGATGGATGTAGCTCCAAAATACCATTATTTAATTAACAGACTTGCAACAGGAAATGTAGAATTCACTAAAGCAGAACAAGAAACACTAGCAATAATAGCCTATAAACAACCAATAAAACAATCAGTAATAATAAAAATACGTGGTAACAAATCTTATGATCATATCCATAAATTCATAGAACTTGGTTTACTTCATGCAAAAAGAATGGGCCATACTCGCGAGCTGACTTTATCAGATGATTTTCATGAATACTTCCATTTAGATAAAAAAGAAAAACAAGAAATAAATAAAGAAGTAGAAAGAGAAGAAAAAATTGAGGAAAAAGATTCTAATGAAACAACTGGGCAACAGCCTAAAGAGGAATAAATGCCAAGTTTTACAACACTAACTTATCTTGTCTTAATGTTTATAGCACTTTACTTTTTCTTCTTCTATATAGTTTTGATTATAAGAAACAAACACAGAATATTTTATTATCCTAAATATAAAAAACTCTTCAGTCTAACAATCTTAATTCCTGCACATAATGAAGAAAAAACCATACAAGGAACAATTGAAGCCATATTTAACACAGATTATCCCGGACTTAAAGAAGTTATTGTAATTAATGATGGTTCTACTGACAACACATTAAAAATGATTAAAGAGATAATGGGAAAATATGAAAATTTAAAATTAATTAATAAAAAAAATACTGGGAAGGCAGATTCTCTAAATCAGGGTATAAAAATTGCAACAGGAGAATTAATCGGTGTTGTCGATGCAGATTCATATCCTTACCCGGATGCAATAAGAAAAATTATCGGATTTTTTAATGATGAAAAGATGGGGGCAGTTACTTCGACTGTTTTTGTAAGAAATAAAGATACTTTTTTATCAAAAATACAGGCAATAGAATATGCAATTCTAGCATGGACGAGAAAAATATTAAGTTTTGTCGATGCTGTTTATGTTACAAATGGTCCTTTAAGTATTTATAGAAAATCTGCTTTAATTGAAGTTGGAGGTTTTGATAGAAATACTGTAACAGAAGATATTGATGTTACTTGGAATATGCTTAGGCATGGTTATCATACTAATATGTGTTTAGATTCTTTTGTCACAACATCAGTTCCTTTAAAGGTCAAAGATTGGTGGAGACAAAGAGAAAGGTGGGGAATTGGAGGAATCCAAGCCCTAATAAAATATAGAAAGTCTTTTTTAAAACATGGAATGCTTGGAATGTTTATCATCCCTTTTGTTTCAATAACAATTGTCCTTAGTATGTTTGTATTTTTATTTTCTATTTATATAATATTGAAAAAAATTATGTTATTTTTCTTTTCTACCCAATATAGTCTACTTGCCAAGACATATATATTCAATACAAAAGACATGAATTTACATCCTTCTATTTTAATATTTTTTATGCTTGTCCTGTTTATAACTGCATTTGTCTATTCAAGGTATATCCTTATTATTTTAGGTAAGAAAAAAGGAGAATGGGAGGATTTAAGAAATATTTTTAAACGGATGTTCTATCTACTAGTATACTTAACCATATATCCGTTAGTATGGTTTTCGTCAATTTATAGGTTAATAAAAAAAGATTTTAGATGGTAATAAAAGATTGGATAGGTAATAGGTATTTGAAAAGCGAGAAAAACGCATTCTGGGAAGCATTAGTAATTACCATATTGGTTTTTTTAATCGGTCTTATAATCGGTTTTTTCCTAGAATCCCTTAATCAAAAAAATATAGAACAATATTATATTGAATCTGAAGTTCAATTGTTAGACTTAAACATGCAACAAGACTTATTATTCTTGAATGAAATTGATTGTGTAAAAGCTATTGAGAGAAATATAAATTTTGGGGATAAAATATATGAAGAAGCTCTTTTACTTCAAAAACTAGAAGATTCTGAAACCCTTTCAGAAGGTTTAAAAGTTCAACATAAAAAATATGATTTATTAAGAACTTTATTTTGGATAAACAGTATTAAGATAAGGCAAAGTTGTCCAGACCAGTTTCATACAGTGGTATATGTTTATGAATATGAACCAGATTTAAATGGAGAAGCAGTACAAACTGCATTTTCTAGATATCTTTCAGACTTAAAAAATGCAGAAGGAGACAGAATGGTATTAATTCCTATTGCGGGTAATATGAATCTATTTTCTATAAAAAACATGTTACAAGATTATGGAATTGATAAATTTCCTACAATTATTGTTGATGAACAATATAAGATTACTAAGATAGAGGATCTTGATATTGTTAAAGAACTAGTAGAAGAGAAGATTGTTAGTGATTCATTTGATTCTGGGAAAAACTCAACAAAAACACAAAAGTGATTTACCCTTCAAATGCCCATTACATTAAAGTATAGTTTAAAGTATAATAAACATTAAAAATAAAATTTTTCTTTAAATATCATGATATGTGGCATTTGTGGCAAGTCTGAAGAAGAAGTGTTCCTACATGAAGGTATTTATGGGGATAAGATAATCAATGTATGTACACAGTGTGCTGAATCAGAGCATGTCCCATTAATCAGAAAGCCAGATGAAGAGCAGTTACAAAAAGCAGATGAAAAGTTCTCTGTAAGGGAAAGAATGGAAAGAATGGCAGGATTAAGGAAGAATCAACCAAGCTTTGAGCAAATGACTGCTCATGCAAATTTAAAGAGAATAAAATTACCTCAAAAAAAACAAGAATCTGAAAAACTAGTCAACAATTATTACTGGGTTGCAGGAATGGCTAGGAAAAGGAAAAAAATAACAATTGCACAACTTTCTGAATCTACTGGAATTAGTCAAGAGACAATTGAAAATATTGAGAAAGGTATTCTTCCAGATCCAACAGAGATTGAGAAAATTATGGGAAATTTAGAAATCGCTCTAGGAATTCAGCTATTAAAAGATAGAGCTGAAGATGTTACGTTTAGATATCCAAAAAAGACAGAAGCAGAAATAATTGAAGAAGCAAAGAGGAATATGGAGAAAGTTGAACGGGGAGAGATACTCCCAACTAGTAGAAGTCAAGTAAAAGAAAAAATTGAATCTGGTGAAATTGATTTTTCTAAAAAAGATGAAATTAAAGATGTTACATTGAGTGATTTAATTGATATGAAAAAAGCTCGTGAAAAAAAAGAAATGTTTGGTGAAGATATAGAGCTTGAAGAAGATTCTTAAAAGAGTTTATCCTAACCCCAAAGTGGTAACAAAAAGGAAAGATTTATAAATATAATGATTCTCTAAATTTTATGGGAAGTATAAAAGAACTCTTAGTTAATAAAGGGTTTAATACTAAAGAAAGGGCATATATTTATACTGGGGCTGTTGCAGGTGCAATTGCTCCGATTATCGCAGCTAGATATTTATTTTTTAATGGAATTGAATCAGATAGTTTATTTGCAGAGGGAGCTAAATGGGTTGGAGCATTAATAGTCAATTTTGCCCCAATGTGTGCTATTCCACCCATCCCATTTCCATTATATGGTGCAGTCGGAGGAATGACAGTTGGATGTCTTACAGCACTTGGATCAAAAAGGAAGAGATATAAAAAAGAAAAGAATTTAGAAAATGTAACTAATAATTTACAAGAAAATTCTCCATTATCTCTAGAAAAATAAAGTTTATCCTAAATATCTTAATCTACCAGGCCTTGGTTCATAAACAAGTCCTTGTTCAAGCAACTTCTTAATCTCTTGATTAATCAAATCAGGAGATGCCTCAATATTCATTATTAAGCCATCCATATCGATTCCTCCATCTGATTCAGATCCTTTAATCTTTTCTAAAATCATATCTCTTACAGGTACATTTGTCGGTCCTGGCATATCTTTTCTTAATTTTTGAATTTCAAGTTTTCTAACTAAAAGCCATTTAGGGTCAACTGCTTTTGCAATCTCTGGCATAATGTACAATTCACTATTATACTCTCTAACATTTCCAATAATTTGTAATGTATCCCCTTGTGAAAAATCTTTTAAAATTGCAATATCTTCTCCAAATAGTTTTAATTTAATCTGGCCAGAAGCATCATCCATTGTAAGAGAAACATATTTTTTATCTCCCTCTGTAACAAATTTATCAACAACATTAGCAATAATATTTACACGGACCAATTTTTTATCTCCAAGTTCTAAAAATAAAAATCTTCCTTCTTGCATTTCTGGTTTTCCTTTTAAAATATCGCCTATTCTTAATTTGTAAGCAATATTCCTCTTTCTTGGTTCTTCTAATTCCATCATCTAGCTAAAAACAATAGGGGTTTTATAAAGATTATTGAGATTGAGTTGGTTTTTTTAACTTCAGTTCAAAATCTATACCAATATACTTACTAGGTTTATGGTTAAGATTATACTCTTGAATATACAATCTTGCATAGTCTGGACAACGAGTCTGCATAGTTATAACATTGTTTAAAAAAATTTTATCTTTGTATGTAATCTCATTAGGTCTATTTTCTTCGATAGAATCAAAAAGTAATCTTTGTAAAAGTTCTCTTAACTCTTCAACTTCGGGTCTTATTCCCTTCATTTTGTATTTCAATCACATCCTCTGAATATAACCACGCCTTGGTCTAAATAAATCACCCTCTTTAACAAGACGATTAATAATTTCATCTAACTCGTCTTTCTTAACTTTATCTTCTACAGCTTTTTCAACTTCTTCTAAGGGAATAAGTTTTCCTAGCTTGTTTTCAAGTTCTTCTATTGTATCTTTAACAACATAAATTTTACTTCTTTTAGATGCTGGATTTGCACCAATTCTATCAATATCAAAAGTCTTTGTTTCATAGTCATAACCTACTTGCATTAAATAAAACTTCATTAAATCTATTGCTTTTTGTACATCATCTTTTGTAACTGTTTTTCCTAATCTTGATTTTGCAGTTGCTTCTGCAAGTCTTATTAATGCTTCTAACTGCCTAGCTGAAATAGGAATCGGTCTTGAAACACTATCAGAAACTGAAGGTTGATTTCTTAATTCTACATAAAACTTTTTTATCTCTGCTATTGCAACATCTGTTAATTTTGGATGGCATTTTTGTCTTGAATATGCAATATACTTTCTTAAAAGTCTTTTCTCAATAATGTTATGGGATGTTTGTTGTTTATGCTCTGCTAAAACATGTTGAGCAATAGATTCATCTCTTTGTCTATTTGGTAAGTCCCTCAAAATAAAAATAACATCGAACCTATTTAATAATGCAGGAGACAGATTAACTTGTTTTGCAATTAATTCCATAGGATCAAATCTTCCATATTTAGGGTTAGCAGCTGCAAGAACAGAAGTCTGAGCTCTTAGTGTAGCCTGAACATTTGCTTTACTTATTGTAACAGTCTGTTGCTCCATTGCTTCATGCATAGTAGATCTATCATTTTCATCCATTTTTTCTAACTCATCTACACACACTAAACCCTTATTAGAAAGAACCATTGCACCTGCTTCTAAAGACCATCCTCTTAAAAATTCATCTCTTACAACAGTTGCTGTTAAACCAGCTCCGGATGCAGATTTACCAGAAACATAACGTCCTTTTGGAGCAATTCCAGAAATAAATTTTAACATAACCGATTTTGCTACACCCGGATCCCCTACTAAAAGGATATGCATATCTCCCCTAGTTTTTGTTCCATCACTCCTCTGTTTTTTTACTCCTCCAAATAATTGTAAAACTAAAGCTTGTTTAATTTCGGGATAACCCCAAACAGAAGGGGCTATACTACCAACTAATCTTTCTACAACCTTTGGGTCTGCTGCAAGTTCTTTTATCTCTTGTTCTTCTTCATCTGAAATTTCTAAATCTTCAAAACTTTCTTCTAAAGGTATAAGATTATTTGCTTCTAATGCTAAATCAAATCTAGTTGAAAGTGCACCTGTTGCAAGTGTAATAGATACTTCCTTAAGAACACCAATAACTCTAACTCTTGAACCAGGAGTTGTTTTTTCTTCCATTTTAGGTTCAACTAAATCTTCTTTTAAAAATACATTTAATCTTTTTGGCTGTTCTCCCCCATCTAAACTATCTGGAGATTCTTCAATTACTAATCTTTGTGCGTCAACCATATCTTTGGATATTTCTCTAAAACCCCCATGCCTACCACATGAACAACGAGAAGGTTCTTGAAATTTTTTACCTATCTGTAAAACAGAGATAATTGTTCCACAAGAAGGACATTCAAATTTTGCATTTACAACTTGAGGACGCACTTCACTTGCCTGACGTACGATTCCTTCTATTGCAATTAAAGTGTTAAGATGTTTTGCTCTAATATTTCTAATTTTCAACTCTTGAGACTTCATAATAGAATTTAATCTTGCTCTTGGAACCTTAGAAGTAATTGTAAGTTCTGTATCTATAATTGCCTGTTCTAGTAATTCTAGGGTTTCTTCTGGTTTTAATATAAGATTTTCAACTAAATTTGGAGAATGTTCAGAAAGCTCTTCAAAATCTATTTGAATAACATTTTCTCCTTTTTTTGCCCCTAAAAGTTCTTTTTTATGTGCATTAAAGAATTCTTTTGCATCATTGAGTAAGTCTTCCCGAGTTACTTTTTCTCTATCAAAATCAGTATTTTCAAACTCTTGTTCTCCAAAATCATCATTATCTCCTGAATCAGTATCTTCCATACTATAAGAATAAAGGGTCTGTTTTTATAGTTTCTTATTATAAAAAGTATATAATAGTTTTAGACTAATTGAACACAAATAATGGTTTAGCAACAATGTCTTTGTGCTTTTTTTCTAAGATATTCGTTGTTGCTACTTCAATAAAGTCATTTTTACAGAAAACTGCAAAGATATCTCCTTGATTTTTACCAGGGAGTTTGTCTATAAGGTCATTTTTGTATATTGGTTTTCCTGTTAAAAGTTGTTTTACTGCTGATTTTTTTACATTTACTACGGGCATGATTTTTTTTATTGCTTCTTGACCTGAAATTAAGAGTTGTTTTAATGTTTTTGTATTTCCAGACTTAAAATCATCTATTGCAGTATCAAAATCATACAAATTTACAAATTCCTTATCTGTTTCTGAGAATATTCCTGCTTGAATTCTACGTAATTCTAACATATGGGCATTACAATTTAATTTTTCACCAAGGTCATGACAGAGTTTTCTAATATATGTTCCTCCTTGAACTTTAGAAATAAATAAGAAGTCTTTTTTATCTGCAGATTGTTCTAGAATTTTAAATTCCATAATTTCTCTTACACGTTCTTCACGCTTTACACGAGATTTTACAGGAGGTAATTGTTTTATTTTTCCTATAAAATATTCGTCAATCATTTCTTGTATCTCTTTAGTAGAAATTTCTTTACCAATTCTTATAATTCCAATATAAGTTTTATCATGGCCTAGAAAAAACCCAGTTAGTTTACAAGCTCTACCAATAGCAATAGGTAAAACCCCTGTTACTTTTGGGTCGAGAGTTCCAAAATGGCTTGTCTTAGTTATCTCTGGGGCTATCTCTACAATTCTCTTTCTAACATAATCTGAAACAGAAAAACTTGTAGGTCCACACGGCTTATCAATGTTTAATATACTAAATTTAATAAGATTTTCAAATTCTTTATCTAAGCTATGGTTGGGTTTATTGTCCATAGAATTAAGAGGGTTTTATCATTATATAAATTCTTTTAAAAATTTCCGATACTTAATATTTAAATAGTTTTCATTAATAATATTTAGATGAAAAAACAAGGTTTTGCAATACTTTTAATTATTTTAGGCCTTATCTTTTTTTTAAGTCATCCTATTTTTAGTTTAACTGGGTTTACTATTAAGGAAGATTTTACACAAGTTAGTGTTCAGTTTATGGGTTTAGTAATGGTTCTTGTTGGTGTTTTTTTATTCTTAATACATTATAATTCTAATTATAGTTCTGTTGCCTCAGAAGTTTATAACATTCTTGGACATGAAGATGCTTATGGGCATCATACTAAAGATATCTCCAACATTACCCATCACCTCTCAAATAAAGGAATTCCTCCAAAAGTTGTGGAAAAAGTTATTCGAAAAGAAATTGAAGGTGGAAGGCTTAGAGCAGGAAAAGGAGAGAGTGTAAGTATTTCACAAAAAAACATAGGGTCTGTACTTGATGAGTTCGGTCCTAGAATAGATGAAAATGTTAAAGAAAGATTGGACGATTTAGGAAGAGGAAATCCTCCTCAAGGATATAGATAAGATTTTCTCTTTTTTTCATCAAACTTTTCAATAGCATATCTCAACATTGTACGGGGCATTTTTTTGTTGTATTGTTTTAGAAACTTTTCTAAAATTTTTAAATCCCTTTTTCCAATCTCACGTAACATCCATCCGCTGGCTTTATGAATTAAATCATGTTGCTCGCTATTTTTTAAAAATGTTTTTACAATATGCAATGCATCTGAAAACTGATTATTTCTTATAAATTCAAAACAAGAAACAATTGCTATTCTCCTTTCCCAAAGATGTTTTGAATTTGCAAGGTTGTATAAAATTTCTCTTTCTAAGTTTTTATCAAGTAAAAAATTTCCTACAATATTTGGAGCACTTAAATCAACTAAATCCCAATTATTAATTCGCAAGGCATTTTCAAGATAAAAATCAAATATTTTTTGTTTTGTTTTTTCATTCAATGCAATAGAAGCCTGTTCATATTTTTTTATTAAAATTAAAAGACCTACAAGCCTGTGTTCATGTATTTCACTATTAAGTAATTCTTGGATATCCTTACTGTTTAGATAGGGGGAAAATTGTATAGCAATTTTTCTTTGTTCTGGAACTTTTATTCCTAGAAAAACATCTCCTTCTCCATACTCGCCTGGAGATGTTTTGAAAAATCTCTGTAAGATTTTTGCCTGTTCTTTATTTCTGGCTTTTTTCAGTGCTTTTTCAAGTTTTTTTAATTGATTAGACATGTATATAATCTAGAATTAAAGGTTTTAAGTTTTCTGTCAATTGCTTATATATAATTAGAATCTATTTCTACTTATTTTTTCAAAGCTTTTCTAACCTGCCTTTTAGGCTGGGTTTGTTTTGCACTCATTGTATGTTTAGCTGTTTTTGCAGCTTGTTTTTGTGCTGCAAATCCTGCTTCTACAGAAGATTTTTCTTTTTCTTGTATATCTTTCTTTTCTTCTTCTGTTTGTTGTGGTGCTCTTGCTTCTTCTGATGCTTCTTCTGTTGCCTGTTCTTCTGATGTTTTTGGTTTTATCTTTTTCTTTGCACTTTCTGCAGATTGTTTTGATTTTTCTTTTCTAGCCATAATAAACTTAACAGGTTCTGGAATATCTACAAGTTCAACTCTTACAATTCCTTCTGAGTCTTTTGTAGCCTTAACTTTAATTTTAGCAGGATAATTTTTAATTCCTCTAAACCAGATTTCATTATTCAGGTAGTGGTCAATTTTAACTTTTTTAATATCTCTATTTTCAACTTTCATGTGTTTTACAATAAATTCTCTTAAAACTGTAATTGCTTTTTTTGCTCTCTTATATCTTACTGCTTTTCTGGTTTTTTTCCTTAATGGTACAATATATTCTCTAACTAAAACTGGCAAGTTTAATTTTTCTTTTTTAGATTTTTTTTCAGTTTTATTTTTTGTGTCTAGTTCTTTTTTTTCTTCTTTTGGTTTTTCAACTTCTATCTTAGCTATCTTTTCTTCTTTCTTAGCTATATCTGTTAAATTTTCAGAATCTTCTTTAACTTTTTCTATGATTTCTTTAACTGGTTCTGGTTTTTTTTCTTCTTTAACAGGTTTTTTTGTTTCAGCCATTTTATATTAGTCTTAATAGTTTTAGGATTAACCTAAATACTCTTTCTTAACTCTCCTTGGTTTAATTTTTAATTTTCTAGTTCTCCAATGTCTTTTAACATGAGTAATTGTAGACGGGTGTATTTTCTTACCTTGACCAAACTTTTTTAAAACAGTCCAAAAAGGAGCCCATCTAGTTTGTTTTCCTGCTTTTTGTAAATGTCTTTTCCTACTCGTACTAGCACGAACTTTTCTACTTGGCATTTTCTGTTTCTCCTTTAGAATCTTCAGTCTCTGGTTTTTCTATTTTTTTCTTACCTTTTTTATCTTCTAATTCTTCTTCTGTTTCTTCTAATTCTTCACCAATTTGTTGAACAAACTCTTTTTCTTTTTCAACTAATCTTTTTACTTCTATTAATTCAGCAGTCCTATCTATTGGTTTTTCACTCTTGATTGAATCTAAAAAGTCTCTTCCTTTTTGAGTTAATCTTCTTCCAAATTGTCTAATTAATACTTTCTCTACAAATCCTGCTGCTTCTGCTTGTTGAAGGATAACACGAATAATTTTTCCAGAAGCTTTTTTAAATCTTGCAGGTTTTCCTCCACGATTTTTTCTACTTCCATATCTTGTTTTTAATCTACTTACACCAACTACTCCTTTTAGATATAATTGACGTAAAATTGAAGCAGCTCTTATATACCAAAAATTTTCATCAGAAGGAACTCTTTGTTTTGAAACTCCAGATTTAACAAACATTGCCCATTCAGGTGCTTTAAATTCTGGAATTTTTTTAAGAGCCTCTGCTAAAGCTTTGTTATATGATTGCGGTTCTTGCTCGAATATTGTTCTTGCCATTTTCTTTAAATTGAATAAGTCGCGCTTTTCAGCGCTAGAGCGTTCTATAATAAGAACGTTTAACTTAATATTATCTTGTTTAGATGGTTTTTAAAGGTTTTTGTTTGTAATTCTAAAAAGTTTTATATAATGGAAACCCTAATATGAATTATGACAAAATATACAAACCTAAATCAGATTATTCAAAAGTATACTATTGAAGGTATTAAAGAACTTCAAGAATTGCAAAAAACACTATCTGATGTTCCGGTTTTACTAGATGAATTTGAAAAATATTTAAAATGGGAATATAGTGTATTTCAATATGAACTTTCTGATTTAACAATAACTGCTGGATTTTATAATCCTGAAGTAAAAATTTATTTATTAGATGAATTAGTTAATCTTGATGAAGCTGATGAATTAACAGAAAGAATGGTTCTTCCATATCCTAGAATAATTATAAATAGTGCGCCTCTGGGAAAGGATTTTTGTAGGATTACAAGAAAGAAATTAGACAAACTTATTCTTCCTGATAAAAGAGATCCAACTTCTAGAGTATTAACTAGTAAAAATACTGGAGGGGTTGCAGTTGTATATGAAAGAGAAAATAGAATACATTACCTTGAGATGCTATTAATCGGTAGTAATCACTAAATAACAAATTTCCTTCTAAATATTTCTAAATAATTCAAACTCTAAAAAATAAAAAAGGGAAAATAATCTGATTAAATTAAGACTTTTGATTCAACAGCTTTTTCAAGTTCTGGTTGTTTTTCTTGCCTTCTTTCTCTTGTTCTATTCTGCTTTCTTTGCATTGGGTCTCTTCCTTCTACTTCTTGAAATCTATTTGTTTGATATTCTCCATCTCTTTTTTCTCTTCTCTCTCTTCTTTGTCTTACTCTTTGAACACGATTAGTGCCATATTCTTGTGCAAGTCTTTCTCTAAATTCCCTTCTTTCTTCAGGAGTCATCTCTCTTACCCTATATTGTCTTTGGCTTCTCTCTCTTTGAGGAGTTTCTACTTGATGAACAACATTTTTACCACTTAAAACAGTTCCAGCATGAATTGGTTTAGGTGCTACCCCATATAAAGAACCAATAGAAGCAAGAGCTGTGTAACCAACTATTAGACCAGAAGTAACAATATGCTTGTAGTTCATTTTACTCACCTCCTTTTTGTTTTATTAAAACGTCAAAAGAGTATATAACCTTAAGTTATAACTCTATAGTTTAATATATAATATAATAAAAAACCAAGTATATAATCTATATGGACTTAACGTCCATTTTTAAATCAAAAAAAATAAAAATCTCTTTACTCAGCTAGAGGACAGTTACCAGAACCAGCTCCTCGGCCTCCGGCATTACCCTGGCCATTTCCAGATCTCATTTCAAAACCTTTTTTAAGACCCTTTCCAAAGCCGTTTCCAGCTCCAATACCGTATTCTTCTCTAAGCTGTTGCATTTCTTCTCGTGTTGCTCCTGCTTCTCTAGCATCATCCATAGCCTGTCTAAATTCTGCTCTTTCCTGATGTCTCTGAACAAGATTATTGAAGTTTTCTTCTGTCAGACGTTCTTGCATTTGTTCAAGTTTTCCTTGCATTAAACTCTTCCAAGTTTCAAAATCCTGATTATCCACAGCACTACGAATTGCTTCTCTCTGTACATCTCTATCTGCTTTTTCTTCATCAGATAAATTAGAGTTCATGAACCCGTTACCAAACTGATAAGCAGAAACAAATCCAACACCGAGTAATGCAATCATGACTAAAGTAATTGCAGTTGCAGTATATTTTATTCCCATTTTTTAATACCTCCTTTCAATTGTTTTATTTTCATAATTATAATTATAGATTTTTATTTATAAAGAAGGTGGACCCAAGGTCCACTTCCTTTAAAAGTATTTAAACTTGTAAGTGTTTATATAAAAATTATAGAAGATGGCACAACTAACAGGAAAAGCAGTAAAAGAACTCGGATTTCAGGGAATGATGAAAGGTAAAAATATACTCTCGGTTCTTGGGCTAGAAATCATCTACTCTTTCGTAATTATTGTTTGTAGTATGATGATTTATTTCGGAACAAAACAACTATACGAACTAACCTCTCACAAGGGGATAAAATATTTTAGATTAGGTTTCTTATTCTTTGCAATTGCGTATTTTTTTAGATCTTTTATAAAATTTATATTATTTTACTTTAATGTAACTAAAATCTTAGATCTCTCTACAAATTTTATCGGAACAGCAAGCTTGTTCTTGTTTATGTATTTTAGTTCTATTGCAATCTTCTACCTATTATATAGTGTTATCTGGAAAAAATTCAAAAATGAGCCTGTAAGCCTATTTTTTATTCATGCTGCCGGGTTTGTTATAGCTCTAGTAAGTATATTATTCAGATCTCCAACAGTATATCTTATTTTAAATCTAGTTTTATTCTTTTCAGTAAGTATTATTTTTTATTTTGCTCATAAAAATCATAAGAAAAAGAAAAAAGGTTCTGGCCTGTACACTACTTATCTCCTTCTTCTCGTATTTTGGATACTAAATATTCTTGATATTCTTGTTCCTAGTGCCTTACAACAATTTCAGTTATTTATCTACCTAGCTTCAATAGGTGTTTTTCTTACACTACTCTATAAGGTTCTCAAGAGAGTTGGAGGAATTTAAGATGCCTAAAAGAGGAAAATTAGAAATAATCAAAGACATTTTAAACATTATTCAGGAAAACCATAATTCAATTAGGTCTACGCCTCTTTTAAGAAAATCAGGCCTGTCTTCTAAAAGTTTTTATGAATATTTTCAAGAGCTTCTTAAAAAGGGTTTGATTAATACAATGCAAGATTCCCATGACAACAAGAAAGTAATCTTAACTGCAAAGGGTAAAGAGTATTTAGAAAAGTACAAGACAATTGTTGGATTTATTGATGAGTTTGAGTTATGACTCCAAATCACAATCGAAATCTTACTTCTTTCCTCGCTTTTTTCTATGTTTTGGAATTAGTGCAGTTCCATAAGTGACAACCTCTATCCAACGACATTCAAATCCTTTATATGAATTCATTACTTTTCTTAAATCAACTATAACTTCTACATCTTTTAGTGAAGTACACCTCCTATTTCTTATATAATCAAATTCACGTTTATGCTCATTTATATACAAGTCAACACTCTCAAAAGGTCTTGGAAGATAATCTGATAAATCCTTCCCGATCATTTCACACCAATCCCTTGCTGAGCAAGTTAATAAGTCGGGAGCCATTTTTACTTCTTTCCTCCATATTTTTTAGATTCTTCATAATCTCTAGAAGGCACAGCAGCACTAGAACTACTTTCAGATGCAGCTAACATTCTTCTTTTCTTTAACATATCGCTCCAGCTAGTCTCACTAGTTCTTTCCTCTAAAGAAGAAGATTCTCCAAGAGATGATTTAAATTCAAATATCATCTTGCTTATTAAAAGATTTAATTATCTCTTCTGAATCTTTAACATCCCCAAAAAGAAGGCTAAATGTTGTAAGGGTTTGTTCTTCATGAACTTGAAAAAATGTTGGTGTGCTAGTTAGATCTTTTATAATAGTTGTATGGAATCCAAGATCAACAGAGTGTCTTGCTGTAGCTTCAACACAAATATTAGAATTAAACCCTATAACATAAATATTTTCTATTCCTTGTTCTTTTAAATAATTTATTAAGTCTTTATTACTAAATGCACTAAATGTGTGTTTAACAAATACTTTGTCTTTTGGGGGATTAATTTTATAAAAATTTATTCCTTCTATGCCTGGAGCCATATACTTTCCTGTAAAAGAACCAAGTTTTTTAGCAATTGATTTAGGCATTTTTTCAGGATCATAGATTAACTGAGTGTAAAGCACACTAGCTCCCCTCTCTTCTGCTTGCCTTGTGAAATCAATTATCTTTTCAATTATTTCATCAAAATGGGAAACATCGTGTCCCCAATTCTTAGCTCCAAATCCTTGAGGAGAACAAAAATCTTTTTGTATGTCTATAACAAGAATTGCTGTTTTTTTAGTATCTATTTTATTTTGAGTTTCCATTTTATTTTACACCCCCGTTCCAGCCCCTGAGGTTAATTCCCCCTCCAGCAATTGTCCAGTATTTAGAGAGTTCACCTAAATCATCAAAAGGGGATGTCTCTTTAAATCCACAAGAAACATTCTTAAGTGGAACCTTTGCCAATTCTGGGAATTCTTCTGACCAAACCTTATGAAATAATGCTCCTGCTTTTCCTCCAATTATCCATTTATTCCATCCAGATTTCTTTAGTGAATCTACATAGGCCTTATACTCCTGATCACTCATTAATTCATTAGCCACATTATCTATAAACGGCATTATACCTGTACTCCTATACAAATTTTCTTTTTTTCTATCTACAATAAAATCTGGAAGTTTTCCCCTCATTGCTTTTTTAAGTTGAGATTTCATTTCATATCCCGTATTTTGTTTAACAAGCCTATCTTCAAATGGAGTAGATAAAACATACTCTACCAAATCTCTATCTAAAAAAGGAACTCTACCTTCAATTCCTTGTGAAGCTAATATTCTATCTTCTCTATGACACTCATGATCTCCTATAGATTGAACAAGAGTTAGTGCATTTTCTTGCATGTATTTTGGATCAAATAATTCAAAAAGATAATCATAACCTAAATTAGTTTCGTCTGATCCAGAACCAGTCATAACCACTTTAACCCCATCTTGTTTTGCCATTTGAGCGAGTTTTAGTGTTGGAAAAGCATTAATTAGTGGGAAGTAAAGTGGTGTTGCCATAGAACGAACTACATCCCTTAGATGTTTCTTAATAAAACTCTCATCAATATATCCTACTTTCCCTTCAATACCTAACTCTCTGGATAGGTGTGTTGCACACTGTATATCTTTAGAATTTGGATCTGTTGCAACAGTATATGCTTTCTTTGGTTTCTTGCCCTGTTGATAAGCAAGATAGGCTACTGTTGAACTATCTATTCCGGATAAAATAACTGCATGATCTACTTCTTCTGGAACTCGTTTTCTTACAGCTTCTTGTAATAATTTATAGAGCTTATCAGGATCAGCTTTTTCATGTTTAATATTATCTCTAACATCATAAAATCTCTCTATATTTGTTTCGCCATTAACCTTATGCTCTAAAGTACATCCTTGGGGTAGTTTTTTTATTCTCTCTCCAGGAACACTATTTGCTAAAAGTGCGGGAATCTCACTTGCAATAACAAACCCATTATCTCCTTCTCCAAAATAAAGAGGCCTTATACCAAAATGATCTCTTGCTGCATAAACTGTTCCTGTTTCCCTATCCTTAACAACATAAGCAAATTGGCCATCAAAATGTTTTGCAGCTCCATTACCTTTTTCTGCTACAGAATTAAGAACAACTTCAGTATCGCAATCTGTTTTAAAAGTTCTTCCTTCTGTTTCAAGTTTCTTTCTTAAATCTCTATGATTATAAATTTCTCCATTAAATGCAATAGTATATCTTCCATCCTCTGTTCTCATTGGTTGATCACCATTAGCAACATCAACAATAGCTAATCTTGTAGCTCCAATTACATCTGTTCCGTTTCTTAGATATTTCTGACTATCTGGTCCTCGATGGGCTAAGATATCAAGAGTTTTTTCAGCTCTCTCATCTGTTGTATTTTGTAAGTAATTTATTGAACACATTTTATTTTTTCCTCTAAAATATTTATTGTTAATTTAACAATTGTCCCTGGTTGAAGATCCACACTAAGCATTTTAGGCACAACGATTATTGCTTGATTACCGTGCTTGGCAATCTTCTTTATTATTATGAATTCTTTTGTTTCCATAATTTATCTATAGAAAATACATATTAATACTTGATTAACTACTAAAGTAGTAAGTAGATGGAAAGGTTTTTATACATAAAATCCCACTATTTTATATGGTTAGTGAAAACTTATTGCAAGAAATTGGTTTAAGCAATTGGGAATCTCAGGCATATCTTGCATTACTAGAATTAGGAAGCACAACAACAGGCCCATTAGTTCAAAAATCAGAAATCCCTCAATCAAAAATATATGGAGTTTTAGAATCTCTGATTAAAAAAGGATTATGCAATTATATTATTAAGGGAAAAATCAAACACTTTCAAGCTGCAAGTCCTGATAGAATTCTTGCTTTATTTAAGGAAAAACAAAAAAAAGTAGAATCAATACTTCAAAGTCTAAAAGCAAAACAATCTGAAAAAAAACAATCTGTCGAATTATTTGAAGGTGCAAAGGCCTTACGGGGCATGTTTTTAGGAATGATTAGTAATATTAAAAAAAATGAAGACTGGTATGGTTTTTCTACAGGAGAAACTTCAACAGACCCTGAAATACAAGAGTTTTACGAATGGTGGGGAGCCCTAAAATTAAATGCTGGATTAAACGACCATCTTCTTATTTCTAGTTATAATAAAAAAGAATTTGAAAAAGCCCAAAGTTTAGAAGCAATAAGGGCAATGAAACAATCTATTTTAAGATATAGTCTTGTCTCTTTTCCAGGAGATGTTGCAATATTTAGAAACCAAGTAGTTATTTTAAATTGGGTAGGAAAACCAACAGGAATCTTAATAACAAGTGAAGAACTTGCAAAACAGTATAAAGATTTCTTTTTAGGAATATGGGAACACGCAAAAAAACCCTAATAACTTCAAATCATATCGAAGCTATCAAGTCATTTATAAATACCTAAATCTTATAAAAATTATAGAAATCAATCAAGATTAAGATAAAACAAAATGGCAAATGATAAATTTATTTTAACGTCACTAGATGATGCAAATTCTAAGGAAATCGCAGAAATACTTGGAAATAAAACCTGCAGAAAGATGATGGATTATCTTGCAGAAACAAATGAAGCAAGTCAAAATGATATTGCACAGGCAGTAATGGTTCCACTAAATACTATTGATTATAATTTAAAAAAACTGATTAAAGCAGGATTTGTAGAAAAGACAAAAACTTTTTTCTGGAGTGTTAAAGGTAAAAAAATTCCAACTTACAAACTTGCAAAAAAACACATCATAATCTCGCCAAGAGATAAAAAACCAAGTTTAAACTTACTCAGGAGTATTCTTCCAATTTTCCTAGGAATTGTACTAATTGCTGCAATTGCAGCTATATACATAGCAAATCAACCAGGCACTGGCCCTGCAGGGCCAGGCCCTGGTACTTCTTTATTTGATGATTCTAATGGAGAACTAAAACAATTTTCTTCTCAAGCAGAATTAGAAGAATTTGTAAAATCAAATATAGAATCAACCAATTATTATGATAGAAATTTAATAACTCTGGATAGTGCTAGAGGTTTTAGTGCTCCAACTGCAGCAACTTCAGAAAGTGCAACAGCAGGAGCTAGTGTGAGTCAAAATGCAAAAGACTTTTCAGAAACAAATATCCAAGTTCAAGGTGTTGATGAAGCAGATATTGTAAAAAATGATGGAAAATATATTTACACAACAAGTGAATATGGAGACAAAATTACAATAATAAAAGCTTATCCCGCTGAGAACATGGAAATTGTAAGTGAGATTAAAGATTTACAAGGAATAAATGGAATTTTTATTAATAATGATAAATTGATTGTATTTGCACAAGCAGAAATCCATGTTTCTGAATCAGCAAAAATAGCATGTGCTTCAGAAAAAGGGGGTTGTTTAATACCAGATTCATATCCTTATTCATATGGCTCAAGTGTTTTTATCTATGATATTTCTGATAGAGAAAATCCTATTTTAGAAAGCCAGATACAAACAGATGGAACTTATCAAAATTCAAGAATGATTGGAGATTATGTTTATGTTATTTCAAACAAATACATACAAAGAGACAATCCTCAACCTCCGATTTTTATAGATGATGGAGTTACAAGACCAACCCCTCTGGAAGAAATTTACTATATGCCTTATCCAGACACAAATTATGTGTTTAATACAATTACTGCAATAGATTTAGATGATAATGACTTTAATAGTAAAACCTATTTAATGGGTTCAAGTGCGACAGTCTATGTTTCTCAAGAAAATATCTATTTAACAAAGCAAAAGAGTATGCCGTTTAGAGAATATACTGACAGAATAATTGATGAAGTTTATATGAAAATCTTTTCTGGAGAATGGAAAGAAAAAGTAGAAGAAATAAGTAAAAAAGATATAACAGATTATGGAAAATTAAATGAACTTCAAGAATTAATTGAAGATTATACAGATAGTCTAGATGGTAATGATTTAGAAGAGTTTAGTCAAGACTTAATAGAGAGATTAGAAGATTTTCAAGAATCAATATCAAAAGAGCAAGAAAAAACAGTTATATATAAAATTAATATTGATGGAAAAGAAATAGAATACAAATCAAAAGGGGAAGTTTTTGGACATATTTTAAATCAGTTTTCAATGGATGAGTATGATGAAAACTTTAGAATTGCAACTACAACTGGAGAAGTCTGGAGAAGTGGGGGCAATAGTTTAAACCATTTATATGTTCTTGATGAAAATCTTGAATTAATTGGAAGTGTGGAAGACCTTGCTCCTGGTGAGAAAATCTATTCTGCAAGATTTATGCAAGGTAGAGCTTATATTGTTACATTCAAAAAAGTTGATCCATTATTTGTTATTGATGTTTCAAATCCGAGAAATCCAGAAGTACTTGGTTATTTGAAGATTACTGGTTTTTCTGATTATTTACATCCTTATGATGAAAATCATGTTATTGGAATTGGAAAAGAAACACAAGGTGGAAATGAAGACTTTTCATGGTACCAGGGTGTGAAGGTCTCTCTATTTGATGTAAGTGATGTTGAAAATCCAATTGAAACAGCTAAAATTGAAATTGGAGATCGTGGTACACAGAGTGATGCTCTTTATGATCATAAAGCTGTCTTGTTTGATAGAACAAGGAATACTTTAGTTTTACCAATTCAGCTCTATGAAGTTGATGAAAACAAAAATGATGGGAGAGATTATTATATTGATGAAGACAGTAGATACGGAACATTTGTATGGCAAGGTGCTTATGTCTTACATATTGATTTAAACAAAATTGAAATAAGAGGAAAAATTACACATGACCCTGAGATAACAATAGACACAGGGGTAGAAGAATATCCTACACCATATAGATATCCTGATTATCAAACAGCAATAAAAAGAAGCTTATATATGGATGATGTTTTATACACAATATCAAGAAGTTTTGTAAAGGCAAATGACTTTTATGATATTGCAAAAGAAATCAGTGTTATTGATATAGGATATCAAGAAACAGATGATAGAGTTTATGTTACTGAAGCGCTTATCTGATAAACTTGTATAATCAATAACCATAATTTTTTATAGTTATTTATCTCCAATCATATTATGGGATTTTTAGACTTTTTAAAAAAATTATCTGGACAAGAAAAACCAGAAAAAGAAGTAGAAGAAATAAGTTTTAATGAACTTGGGTCTTGGATAAATAATCAAAAAAAGACTCTTGAAAAACAAAACCAGGAGCTCTTAGGTTTAATAAAACAAGAAATCCTTCAATCTGTTAGTGAACTTGATGAAAAAATTCCAGTTTTGGAAAGTGTTGAGATAGATAAAATTAAAGAACAAGAACGAATTAAAATAATTGTTAAAGAAAATCTTGAGAAGTACCTCTCTGAGGTTCAGAGTTTTAAAGATAGTTTAAAAGATTTAGAAAAAGATAGTAAAAATCCTGGAAGATTAATAAATGAAATTGATAGACTTATTGGAGATTTTCAAAAAAGATCTTCTATGAGTTTTCAAAAGGCCACAATCCTTATTGGAAAAGAATTAGGGGCTATAAGGGATTGTATTAAAAAGTTCCTAGCAAATACTAGAAAAGTTATTAGTGAAAATAAAGACTCTTTGGATAAAATTAAGACAATTGAAATCATAGAAGAAGGGCTTAGTGAAAAGAATAATTTAGAAAACTTAAGATTGAACCTTTTGAAAAAAATTTTAGAACAAGATAAAGAAATTAAGGAGATAGAAAAAGAAATTAAAAAGATTGGGGAAGATATAGAGATTACAAAGAAAAGCAGGGGATATATTGATGAAATTACAAAGAAAAAAGATTTAGAAAATTTAAAAGAGGAATTAAATAATGCAATATTTAATCTAAAAAAACTGATTGATTTTAAGAGTTTGGCAAGTTTTTTTCATATTAATGAAAAAGATATGAAATTGATTAAAGTTTATAAGGAGAATTTTAAAGAGGTTTTTGAAAGAGACGATGGAATAACCCTTGAGAGATTGTTAAAAGAATCTAAATTATTAAATGAAACTATTAAAGAAAAAATAAATAATATTTTAGAAAAGAAAAGAAAAATTGCAAATTCAAAAGACATTCCCAAAAAAAATGTAATCGAAGAAATGAAGAAAGAGATAACTTCTAAACAAAATAAGATTGAAGATTTAAATATTGAAAAGATTAAGGAAAAGAAAAGAGATGAAAAGATTAAGGAAAATATTAAAAATACTCTAGAATCCATTAAAAGAAATTTAGCAAAGATTAATGTTGAAATTATTACTAATGTTTAACGTTTTGGTTTTCTCCATTTTCTTATGACAAGTACATATCCTATTAATTTATAGGTGAAGTTTTTTCCAAGGGCATTTACTAATTCATCTGCAATTTTCCTTGCAGCTTCCTTATCCGGCCTTGCAGATTTTAACAGATGAATTCTCATTGATTCTATATTCTTAAATGCAAGAGAAATTTGATCTATAATTTCCTTGGTAAGTCCTTTTTTTCCTATTTGAAATTGTTTTATTGGTTTCATTTTTTGTTTTTTTCCTGTTGTTTAATAAAATCTTGTATTTCTTGTTTTTTAATTTTCATTTTTTGGTGTTTTTTTACACCAAATGTTCCGAGTTTCATTTTTTTGTCTTTGTATGTATCTTTTCCTTGAAAAATATGCACCATAATATCTGTCTTACTATCTCGCCAATCTTGACTATATCTTGCACAAAATACTCCCGATTGAGCAATATCTGTTTTTGTTGGTTTTAATGATTTAATATTAACAAAAGGGCTTCCAGGTTGTACTGTATGGAGCAAAACCTCACTAGGTTTTGCTTGGAAAACAAGAGCTTCATTATTTTCGGCTGACCTTCCTGCAAAAACAAGTTTACCACTGGTAGTATGAAATATCCTAAACTTATGCGGATTTTCAATCTTTTCTGATTTATTTTCCATAAAGATAAGTGCCATAGATAAGTTATAAATTTATGTTATGTAATTGATTACAATAATTTTTATAAACTACGCAAGACACCTATCACCATGCCATACTATGCTGCTCAAAATATAAGATGGAGCTTAGAACAAACACCTTGTATGATCAAATATCCAGATGAAAAAGAAGGAAAAATAGTGGTTATAAAAAGAGAAAATAGAGCTTCTGGAAAAGAAGGTCTTAAAAGATTTATAGAAGAAAATGGCATACCAATAGTTGATGGTATTGAGATAACATGTATTGGAGATATTATTCCTAAATCTCAAGAAGGGGAATATTTCTATGTCAAGGAATAAAAGGAAAAAGAATTAAAAAATATAAAATTGTATCTAAATCTAACCTAGTCTTTTTATAGCAGCTCGTACATTCTTATTCAACTGAGTTATTGATTCATCTAACTGTTGTTTGTTTTTTGTTCCTGTACAAACAAGTTTTCCATTACTAAACAATAAAAAAGTTGCTGTTGGGTCTTCAAGCTTATACACTAGACCAGGAAATTGTTCTGGTTCGTATTCTGTGTTTTCTAATTCAAGAGAAAGTAAGTTTAAGTTTAAGTTTAAATCAATACTCCCGCTTGCTACTATGTTTTGAACAGTAATCTTAGGCTTATCTGTTACAATAACATTTATTTTTCTTAGTTGCTTTATTACTTGTTGAATTACTTCTTTTACTTGTGCAATGGACTTTGTACCAGTACATACTAAATTCCCAGAACTAAATACAAGAACTGCTGATTTTGGTTTTTTTATCCTTAAAACCAAACCAGGAAATGTATCTGGATTGTATTCTGTATTTGGGTTTGTCTTTGCTAGCTTTGTAAGAGAAACGTCTTTTCCTAAAGAAGCTGTTGCAACTATGTTTTGAACCTTTAAAGAGCTTTTTTGAGAAGCTGATTTAGAAGTTTTTTTAGAAACCGGTTTTTTCTTTACAACCATTAGCTTTATAAATGGATTGGCTTTTTAAAGCTTTCGGTTTAGTGGTTTTTTAAATAGTTTTAAATAATCCTCGTTCTTTGAATATTTAAGATGGTGAATTTTTTTAATGTTATTGAAAAGAGTCAAACCTATCTAAATATGTTATATCTCTTGCTATCTTATCCTCTTGGAATTTTCTATTTTGTTTTTTTAGTTGTAGGTATTTCTCTTGGATTCGGACTTATAATTACATTAGCAGGAATTCCCCTATTAATCTTGATGACATTTTTATGGTACTGGATTGGGCTTTTTGAAGCTCGTGTAACATTTAAAATGTTAAATATAAATGCTAATCCTGAAAAAAGTCAGGCATTTAAACAAAAGACTTTTTTAAAGAAAATAACAACACACTTTACTCAACAAATCACATGGAAGAGCCTTGCTTACTTATTGATTAAATTCCCTCTAGGAATTATCTCTTTTATATTGTTAGTTACACTTATATCTGTATCTCTTGCACTAATTGTTGCACCATTATTTTATTATCTAGCAGCATATATTCCTAATGTAGGATTTATGGTTATTAATGGTGTTCAAGTAATTACTCGACCTTGGCAGACATATATAATTTCTTTGATAGGAATAATTTTATTATTTGTTTCAATGCATATTCTTAATTGGCTTGCCTATATTTCTGGATTACTTGCTAAAACTCTTCTTGGAGAGTCTAGACTTCAAAAGAAAAAAGAGGTAAAGAAATAATTTTTATAAATGACTCAGAGCATCTAAAAGTTTTGCTTGTGCACTTTCCCGGCTCCTATGTTTAAACTTATTTGGTTTTCTCAATAAAGAGGGCCTATTAATTCTCTTTTTTATGGACCCTTTCATGGTCCTAGGTACCATAATAATCTCTAGTAATCAAAATATAAAAATTTATCTATTTGGGGGGTGTGAGCAAGGCAGAGTGAGTTTAGAATTCAGATGGATTTGTTATTAACTCTAGAACACTATTTCTTTTATACTCCAAATATCTTTTGAAGGATTTGACCTAAAAATGAATTTTTATTATTGGTTCCAATGACTTCCCCAGTTATTCCACTATCTCCTCCAGAATCTTCTCCCGCATCGTTACTTTCTTCAGAATTATCTACAAAATCAGAAGGAGCACCATTATCTCTTGGCTCAGGAACTATAACTCCCACAATTCCATCTGGTCCTGGAGCAATATTGTTATTACAATTCTCTTCTCCTTCTTCACACATATCATTATCAATTATATTTTGAGTAGGAGTTACATCTTTATTATCTTTGGTCATTGGAGATTTATCAATAACATTATTCTTTACAACATCCATATAAGTTTTAACTTCTGGTTTTAATCCATTGTCTCCATTTGCTACTTCTGTTTTAACTTCCCAAGTCAACCCATTATCTCCTTCTCCATCTTTACCTACACTATTTTCAACAACCCAATTGTTAATTTCCCCATCTATTTCCCCTATCCTTGTTTCAATTTGCATAACCCTATTTTGCGCATCATCTTCGCCCATGATTACATTCACTTCTCTCTCAAGAGTTTGTCCTTCTTTTCCATTAACTTCTATTACCCATTCTGCTGTAAGTCCTGTTTTTTCCTCTTCTAACACATAAACATCAAAGCTATTTGGTAAATTTTCCTGAGTCCTTATTTTTTCCCTTACTTCACTAGAACTTTCTTTTACTTTTTCTGCAGTATTAATTGAAACTTTTTCCTGTACTAATTGAAGTTTCTTCCAAGCATTTTCAAGATTCTTTTCTGCATCCTTATCCTCTCCATTTTTTGTGTTTATTACAGCTGAGTTTACTTCTTTTTCTCTAATCTCTAAAGCTAATTTAACGTCCCCATCTCCAGAAGCAAAAAACATTTTAACATTATCAATAAATCTACCAAAACCAGAATAAGTTTGAGCCTGTTCCTGAGCTAATACTAATGGGGAAAATAATAATATCCCTAATAATAGTAAAACTATCACTTCTTTTTTCATTGATTAGAATAAGAATAAGTTATATAAAAATTTATCGTTTGGCGTTGAACATCGCGATTAAGGGAAGTTTTTTCTTCCTCGTGGAGCGAAGCGGAACAGAGCTGAAGAAAAAATTTGGGTGGAGAAGTCTGCAAGACTTCGGAACTCTTTAATCGCTGTTCAACTCTCCCGAATACTTGCAGGGATTGATTTTTAGTGCAACGATGCCGAAGGCAAAAAATCAAAGTCGTGAGCCATATTAATTTTAAAGAGGACACTTTAGGACGGCGGGACGCTGTCCATTTTAATAATAGAAATTGTTGTGTATTTTTATTTTTGTGAGCCACCGCCTTTTTTGCTTCTTTTTTTCTAAAAAAGAAGAAGGGCACTCTTAATTAAGTTTTAACATATACAAATCTTGAGCATCTTTTGCAGGAGTCCTATTTCTATGGTCAATCCAAACAACATAATCTCCATCTAAAATTCCTCCGCCTTGATGGTCTGAATTAAATGTAATTCTTCTTTCAGTATTTCCTTGTATGTTGTAAAAATAAACATCTTCATTAGTTGAAGTTTGGTCGCTGTTTCTATAATCTGTCCAAACTACATTATAATCTGAAAATGAAATTGCAGTATGCCCTCCCGAAACAGCATAAGTTAAGTTAAGAGGTTTTTCTTCGCCTGTTAAAATATTATACATATAAATTCCCTTATTTCCTTCTGCAATTGACCTATCATCAACCCAAACAAGATAATTATTCCAAACTTCAGGCATTCCTTGATATTCTTCATCGGAGGTTATTCTTGTTTTTTTATCTGTTGAAATATCGTAAAGCCATATGTCTTGGTCACCCTCTTCTGCATTTTCATAAACAAAATTTCCGGGGCTAGGTTCTGATTTAACCTGAGAACAATCTTCTGGAACACAATATTTTGGTCCTTGATAAACAATATAATTTCCATCCATTTTAAAATTACTATCCCAATAATTTCTTACATCAACAAGTTTTTTTGTTGCTTTTGTCTCTATGTTGTAAATCATAAGTTTTGGAGAATTTGTATCTCCATAAACTTCATTTCTTTCTAACCAAACAACATTATTCCCAGAAATTATTGGCCACTCAAAATAATATCTTATTTGAGGTTCTGTTAATTGAATTGTTTCGCCAGTAGAAATTCTATATAATTTAATGACAGGCCAATCAACATAATTTCCTGTGTTCTCATTATATGTGGGGGCTGTGCTTGGATAAGTAATATAATCTCCATCAATTTGAGGCCATGAACCTTGTCCAATCTTTTTCAAATCTTTTGTATCTAAATTCTGAACATAAACATCTCCATTTCCATCTGCAAAAGTAATATAATTATTAGAGACATCTAAAGTTTTAACAATTAATCCTGAAGTCAATTGAACACTTCCCTCATTAGAACAATCAACTGGACAATTGGTATCGGTCTCTTTAACCTCACAGATATTATTTCCACATTGACTTTCAACAGGGGTCTCAAAAATAACTTCATCAGAAGATTTTAGTTTATCTGATTTATCATATCTCCTAATTGCATCGGACATTTTCCATGTATCCCCTTTTGTTGTTCCCGCAATCATTATTGCCTTTCCATTTCCATTATCAAAAACTTTTACAACTGCTTGTCCATAATCAAATTTCCAATCATCACAATTATATCCTTTTTTGTTAGTAATTTCTTCTGAAATTGGATTTGCACAAGGACCTCCAACAAGAATTAAATTTTTATTTTGGAAGGAAGTTACTTCACTTGCTTTTTTAATATAAGAACCTCGTCCTTGGTCTTCATCAATAAAAGGAAAAATGTCTGAAATCATAAAAGAACCTGACAAATCTTCAATTGCAGCATTGTCTCCATAAACAATTGAAACATCATCGTAAGAATTTACAGAATTTGATAAACTTGCTAAAGTATCCGAGACTGAACTTTGAGCAGAAGCAAAAGCAGAAAAACTTAATAGCATCAAAAATAAAATGGGTAAAATTGTTTTTGCTTTCATTATGGAGTTATTAGAAAGAAGATATTTATAAAGTTTTGTTTTTTGTTTGAGAGTGCCCCAATTATATCAGAAAAATTTGAGCGAAGCATTTTATCCTCTGTTAGACGAAATTTTAATTTCGTGAGTTTTCGTTGGTCGGATAAAAGAAGTTTTTCTGCTTGACGAAGTCAAGACAAAATGTGCGAAGCACCAAGGCGGCTCACTTTTTTATTAACAACAATTTCTACATTTTAGGGGCGGGTGGTCGGGGGTTTTAAAGTGTCCTCTTTACTAACTTTTTTACTCTTTATCTTTGGCTCACTATTGAGTTGAACATCGGGCTTAAGGGAAGTTCAATTTCCTCGAAAAAATTCTCCTCGTGAAACAGAGCTGAGAATTTTTTCAGAGTTGAAATTGAATTTGGGTGTAGTGAGGTGCAACCGAACGAAACCCTTTAAGCCCTGTTAGTTCCGTCCGAAGACTTG